>Ga0315296_10000302_pt1 | contig 45318 bp, 38 predicted proteins | sample YL17G14_18_MG_FD_203921 | JGI IMG/M metagenome (GOLD analysis project Ga0315296, IMG submission 203921) | Sediment microbial communities from Yellowstone Lake, YNP, Wyoming, USA - YL17G14_18 | ecosystem: Environmental > Aquatic > Freshwater > Lake > Sediment | place: USA: Wyoming | collected... | reverse complement strand
CTGCTCCCATGGCTTGTAGATGAGTCTTGCCATGGTGCACCATCTCCCGATAGTAGAGATGAGCAAGCTGGGGGTCGTATCTGCGGGCAATATCCCCGGCTTGAAATAGAGCTCGCTTCATCATGCGCATGATCTTCTGTTTCTTCGCTAGCGACGTTGGGTTGCTACCAAAGCAATCCTTCACCGATGTGATCCGTTTGAATAAGAGCAAGCCCGAATCTTTTCGCCATTACCTTGGAGAGCTATTTACCGCGATGAAGGATGGTGGCGAATTCTTGATGCGCCGGGTTCCGCACTTCAATGGTGGTCTTTTTGATGACTCGTATGTCCCTGAACTGATCGCCGACCACATAGCTTCATTGGAGCGGCTCGGAGCTCTCGATTGGTCAGACATAGAGCCTTCGATCTTTGGCACACTCTTCGAGCGTATCTTGGACCCGAACACGCGGACGCAGCTCGGCGCTCATTACACTTCCAAGGAGGATATCCAAACCGTTGTCGAACCTGTACTGTTGGCTCCGCTTCTCCGTGACTGGGATCACACTGAGTCGTAGGCGCAGGCGTATTTGGCATGGCGCGAACAAACCAGCCCAGAAAGGGAAAGACAGCAGAAAGAATTGGAGGCCCTAGTCAGTGGTTTCCTGCAGCGGCTATGCCGAGTCCGCGTTCTTGATCCAGCTTGCGGGTCTGGAAATTTCTTATACATAAGCTTGTCACTGCTGAAGGCGCTCGAGAAAAAGGTGCTAGCCTTTGCCGCCATACATGGCATCCAGGGAATGACTCCACGGGTCCACCCTAGTCAACTATTTGGCATAGAGCTCAACGAATATGCACACCAGTTGGCTTCGGCGGTCGTCTGGATCGGTTACCTCCAATGGAAGTATAGAAACGCTTTTGATCTAGAAAATGAAGACCCCATCCTGCAAGTCCTTGAGAACATGCATCTCATGGATGCCATACTGGACACCTCCGATCCTAATCGTCCCCGCGAACCTGAATGGCCGGACACCGACGTCATTGTAGGCAACCCGCCGTTCTTGGGCGGCAAGCTACTCCGCACCAACCTGGGCGACGCCTATATTGATGCCCTATTCAAGGTCTATGCTAATCGAGTACCGGCTGAGGCGGACCTCGTGTGCTACTGGCACGAGAAAGCCCGTGCGATGGTTGAAGCGGGGAAGGCCAAGCGAGTGGGCCTGCTCGCGACCCAGAAAATTCGGTCAATAGGCAACCGCGAAGTATTAAAGCGCATCAAACAAACTGGAGACATTTTTCTGGCCTACTCTGACCGCCCGTGGGTATTGGAAGGGACAACGGTCCACGTGTCCATAGTGGGATTCGACAACGGTACGGAGATACATAGGATACTGGACGGTAAATCGGTCACCAGTATTAACGCGAATTTAACTGCTGGCACTGACCTCACGAAGGCTAGGCGGCTCAAAGAGAACCTGGGCATTTCTTTTATGGGCGACATCAAAGTCGGCCCCTTTGATATCGACAAGGCAACGGCACAGAAGATGCTTGCCGCGAAGGGCAACCCTAATGGACGTCCAAATGCCGATGTCATTCGCCCCTGGGTTAACGGCCTTGATATCACGCGTCGTCCTCGTGGTATGTGGATCATTGATTTCGGGGTTAACATGTCCGAAGAGGAAGCAGCCCAATACGAGATACCATTTGAGTACGTTAAGGAGCATGTCAAGCCACAGAGAGTCGGCAACAGAATGCAAAAGCGCGCAGTTCACTGGTGGATACACGGAGATGCAGCCCCTAGAATCCGTAAGCCTTTGCAGTTGTTAAACCCATACGTTGCGACTCCAACGGTCTCCAAGTATCGCTTGTTCGTTTGGCTCTCAAACGAGACTCTGCCTGACCACCAACTCATCGTTTTCGCTCGCAACGATGACTACACTTTCGGCGTTCTACATTCTCGCATCCACGAGCTATGGGCATTAGCAACGGGGTCGCAGTTGGAAAGCCGGCCAACATACACACCTACCACTACGTTCGAGACGTTCCCATTTCCCGAGCCAACCCCCGACCAAAGGGAGACCATTGCCGAGGCGGCCAAACGTCTCAATGAATTGCGGGAGCGTTGGATGAATCCTCCCGAAGGCAGTATTGGCCCCAGCGAACTCAAGCAAAGGACGCTAACTAACCTTTACAACGAACGTCCGACTTGGCTTGAGATGGCTCACAACAGACTGGACGAAGCCGTGTCAGTTGCCTACGGATGGGACCCTGACTTACCAGCAGACGAGATATTGTCGCGGCTAATGAGTTTGAATCTGCAGCGCGAGCCGACCAAGACGATCCCTGAAAGCAAAGAGGATGATTGAAGAGCGTACTGTTGCCAAACGGCATCGTTGTTCATAAGAAAATCGAAAATTGTTTCAGGTGGAGTTCGATCCGCTGGTACTAAACTGTTATGGCTATTACGAGAACAATAAAATTATTGCGGAAGATCATTTTAGATAAAAATTGTGAACGTATGAATAAATCAACTGTCGTTGGATTTCTGGGTGAATTGATCGTGCGAGAGGAGCTTGAAAGAGCCAATATCAAGGTAGAACACTGTGGAAATCAGACAGGATATGATTTAGTTATAGGGCAAGATAAAGGTATCAAAATAGATGTAAAGACTTCCCGTTTGAAAGATGAGTATAAGAGGCCATTCGGCGTAGCCGATGTATCCAGACCACACGTCCGCCCCCAAGACACGTAAGCAAGCAACCGCCTTCGACAAGGTGTTGATAGCTACTGCCCCAGCGAACTCATATGCCTCATCCTTAGCGCAGTCTACTCGCCATTCCAGTGCATGCTTTGGTTCTGTAAACTCTAAACCGAGGTGGAACCGGTTCCATCTTTGCTGCTCGTGCCTTTCAAATTGACGTATCTTAAGATTGCCACCCAAGTCAATGACGCTAGCGGGCATCTTAAAATCTGCTATAAGAGGCACTGTGAACAGTAACTTTATGCGAGGCAAGTATGCATAATCCTCCAAATCCTTCCAGAGCCGAGTGAATCGGTCCTCAGAAAAGTCCCAAAAATAGTGAGTGGCTTGCTCGTCTAGCACATAGCGTTTGAGGAAAGGAGCGAGATAATGCAGAAAGAACAGCTCTCCAGCTTTTTCTGTCGGGAAGGTATGACCAGCCTCACTCTGTAGGAGTGGGTAACAAAGGAAGGACTGGCTCAGCAAGCGGTCTTTCCTAATTATCTCCATAACGGGCCCAAAACTCGGGAGATTGACTAGCTCTCGTAAAAACTGACCGACGAAGCCCTGCCAATAGACTGATTCGGGAGGGGCAGATATGCGTTCGCGAAGGAAAGCTAGGGCCTCCCTAATATGCTCTGTCAAAGCATTGACGAAACTGTTGCCTCTCATCCTTACATCCAGACGCGAGTGTGGTACCTAGACACCTGTACTACCATTCTAGGCAGGCAGCTACTCGATGTCAAAGCTCTGTCTAGCAAATAGCCGAACCGGTGTCCCCAGCTTACCACTTATACTCTACTTCCATCTCTCCTGTGATTTGAGAAACGGTTTACACACATTGGCTTGTCTCACCTTTACCACGTATGCTGGTTGACCTGTCTGAAGAAGCTGACAACTGTTTCACCAATTATATGAAATAATTAATCTATTTCATAGATAGTGGTACCATTATCTTGGCCTTTGGCCATGGTGGTAAGACCTCCTTCCCTTTAACTTTCTGCTCTGGGGTTCTTACCACCATACTTTTTCTATAAAGGTTTTTCCACACAATCTAAAATACAGCCAAAAACCTCTTGACAAAGGAAGCGAAGCGGAGTACACTGCCTGTTATAAATGAGTGCTCATTTAGAAACCAATCTAGATCTATAGGACCGAGAAAAGTAAGCACAAAGCAGAAGGTACATTTGAAAAAGGGCGAGCGTATCCTAAAAGAAGCGAAAAGACTTTTTTGGTTTAAGGGGTTTGATGGAACTAGCATTAGGGATATTGCTGCAGCCTCTGATTGCACGCAGGGGAATATTTACAACTACTTCGGCAGCAAAGAGGATATCCTTTACAGGGCGATTTTAAGCGAGACGACTGCCTTGATTGACGCGATTCAGCCCCTGGAAAATGACTATAACACGAGCCCAGTTGAGCAACTGAGGGTTTTTATTGAAAGGCATGTAGAGCACGCACTGGGTCCACCAAAAGGAGAGTTGTTGCACTTTGAAATGGAAATGGCTTATCTTTCTCCTTCTTACAGAGCAGAGATTGTTCGGTGGCGCGATTCCTATGACAGGATCCTAAGAAAAATTATACGCCGCGGTGTGGATGCCGGTGTCTTCGCCGAGGTAAATGAAAAGCTGGTCAACTATGCCATTAGTTCAATCATTCTGCGAGCCAGGCTCTGGTACTCACCCGAAGGAGAGTTATCTCTCAGTGAACTCTCGAAGGGTATATTCGAGTTGTTTCTTAATGGGATTAAACCTAGGACAAAGACCCAGGAGGAGGTTTAGGGTCAGGTATTTGTGAGCAGCAGTTTTTTGGGCGATGACAAGAGCTGGTGGTCAATTGTAAAGTAAGTCTGGAGATAATACAAGGCAAAGTGGGCTCTTTCAAGCTCTGCTTCAAAAAGACATTGGAGAGTGGCTGGAGTAGGCAATAGAGGAGAAGATCGAGAGAGAACAAGAGAAGGTTAAATAGAAAAATGTGGCATAGGTCTTTCAGGAGATGAAACGAATGCGATTGGCAAATAACTCAAAAAAGGCTCAGAGACCCAAGGTGTGGGTTCTTTGTGTTTTTTCTTATTAAGAGAGTTGAGGATGAGTGTTGAAAGCGCCGGTACTTGACTAGGGAGAAATCGTAAAGGAATGATTATTGGTGTTCCAAAAGAAATAAAAAATGAAGAGTATAGGGTTAGTGCTCCACCTATGGCTGTAGAGGTCCTTACCAGAGCTGGCCACGAGGTATTGGTTCAATCTACGGCTGGAGAGGGAAGCGGCTTTACTGACGAGGAGTATATTAAGGCTGGAGCTACTATAGTAAGCACAGCTGAAGAGGCCTTTGGCCGGGCCGATATGATTTATAAGGTTAAAGAACCCATGCCTAGCGAGTATCCATTACTGAGGAGAAAGCAAATCCTCTTTACTTATCTTCACCTCGCTGCTGCTGAGGAATTAACACACAGACTTATGGATAGCGGAGTGATTGCTATTGCCTATGAGACGGTAGAGCTACCTGATGGCAGTCTACCCTTACTTACACCGATGAGCGAGATTGCCGGGAGAGTAGCTATTCAGGTAGCAGCTCAGTATCTTGGAAGAATGTATAAAGGGTGTGGGAAATGATAGGCGGTGTTCCCGGAGTGTCTCCTGCTACTATGGTCATCATTGGTGGTGGTACTGTGGGTACTAATGCTGCTGAGATGGCTCTCGGTCTGGGGGCTCACGTCGTCATAGTTGAGGAAAATATCAATCGTTTGCGTTACTTGACTGAGATATTACACGGCTCTTTTGAGACATTAGCTTCAAACGCATACAATATCGCTCGCGCTGTTAAAGAAGCAGATGTAGTTATTGGGGCTGTTTTAGTTAAAGGTCGTAGAGCACCTATTCTGGTTACTAGAGATATGGTCAGGAGCATGAAACAGGGCTCAGTTATAGTTGATGTTGCTGTAGATCAAGGGGGATGTGTTGAGACCACCCATTCTACCTCACATAGTGATCCTATATATGTTGTTGATGGTGTCATTCACTATTGTGTTACTAATATGCCAGGGATTGTTCCCCGAACTTCTACTATTGCTTTATCCAACGCTACTTTACCTTATGCTTTAAAGCTAGCTAATTTGGGTTATTTAGAAGCCCTGAGGTCTGATAGTGCACTGAGGAACGGGCTAAATGTGTTTAAAGGTAGAGTTGTCAATGAAGCGGTAGCTGAGTCACTGAGTTTGGAATATGCTCCTTTTGAGGAAATTTCTCAGACCAGCTGAAATACGGCACTTTTGGGGAGGTTGTCCTAAATAAAGAAAGGGCGTGGCCGAAGGGGTGGTATGATTTTGTAGGAGGATTTGGGATAATTACGGCAGGGTGTATCTTGACTTTTAAGGGTGGCTGGGAGTTCTTGGATGCATCATCTGAGAAGCAATTGGTATACTTGTGCGATCATACTGATTGGGGTGAGATAATGTAGTAGTGTGCCCGGAGACCAATCGACTTATAAAACGGAAAGGAGCTGCTATGACAACTAAGGAAACAGAGGAGATTCTCAAATGGGACGCAGAACATTTGATACACGGTGCCACGCCTATTGGGAAGAACCAAGGTATCTTAATTGATAAAGCTAAAGGGGTCACGCTCTATGATTGTAACGGGAAGGGGTACATTGATGCTGCGTCCCAACTGACCTGTGTCAATTTGGGCTATGCTTATAATAATGAGATCGCTGCTGTAGTCGCAGAACATATGGCGAGATTGCCTTATAGCACTCTATTTTTTGGGATTGCTAATTTGATCACTATTGAGTGTGGCAAAAGGTTAGCCGGGTTACTCCCCGAGGGATTAGACCATTTTTGTTTTACTAGCGGGGGTTCGGAAAGTACAGAGACTGCTTTTAAGCTTGCTCGATTATACTGGAGCAACAAAGGCATGAGCAAATATAAGATTGTTAGCTTGTATGATTCATACCATGGCATGTCTTTTGGGTCAATGAGTGCCACCGGTGCTGGGAAGGGTGCTTTTCACAAGGGTGTAGCTCCAATGGTACCCGGCTTTATCCACATACCTTCGTACTATTGCTACCGTTGCACATTTGGTAAAAAGTACCCCGAATGTGATATTCAATGTGCTAAATTCCTTGAAGAAGTTATCGAGAAAGAGGGTCCAGAAACTGTAGCTGCCTTCATTGCTGAGCCAGAGTTGGGAACTTCAGGCATGATACCACCGCCTCCGGAATATTGGCCAATGGTGAGAGAGATATGTACCAAGTATGATGTATTGCTGATTGCTGACGAGGTTATGACAGGCTTTGGTAGAACAGGCAAAGCCTTCGCCATAGAACACTGGGGGATTAAACCAGACATCATGGCCATGGCTAAAGGAATTAGCAGTGCTTACTTACCCTTTGGAGCTGTAGCAGTCAACGACAATGTTTATGATGGGTTAGAAGGTTCTGCTCTTTCCACCTTTACTTATAGTGGGCATCCTGTATGTGCGGCAGTTGCAAGCAAAGTAATGCAAATATACATTAGAGATAAGGTTTTTGAAAATGCAGCGAATATGGGTAAGTATGCCATGGAGCGTCTCAAAGCTCAATTCTTACCGCTGCCATGTGTAGGTGAGGTTAGCGGCCTCGGGTTAATGATTGGAATAGAGATAGTAGCAGACAAGGCTACGGGGAAGCCGCTTCCGCCAGGCTTGTTATTCACCATACAAGCCCAAGCACTGCAAAGTGGACTCTTTATACGTGTGGCTGACTCTGCTTTTATGTCGGGTAGCCGTGTCGGGTTTAGTCCGCCACTGGTAATCACCAAAAAAGAGCTTGATGGAGCACTTGATATGTTGTACCCCATACTAGCTAACCTTGGCTGAATTAAGCATTGGGCTGTTCGGGCACTGCTAAGCAATGTAACGGAGTCACAAGGGGGTATTAAATGGCAGGAGGGTATGCAGGCAAGGTACTTTGTGTCAACTTGACTTCAGGATTGACTAAGGAGAAGCCACTACCAGAGGTAATTTATCGCGATTTTATTGGTGGCGTTGGGCTAGGAGTGAAAATTGTCTATGAGAGAATGAAGCCTAATGTGGATCCATTAGGACCTGATAATTTTCTCGGCTTTGTGCCAGGTTTGCTAACAGGCACGCCAGTGCCTATGAGTTCGAGATGCACTGTGGTTACCAAGTCTCCTCTCACAGGCACTTGGGGTGATGCCAATATGGGGGGATATTTGGGACCTGAATTAAAGGCAGCTGGGTATGATGGTGTTTTCTTTACTGGTATCTCGCCCAAGCCGGTTTACCTATTCATACAGGATGGCAAGTCTGAACTCAGGGACGCAGGTAATCTGTGGGGCAAGGATACAATTGAGACTGTTAAAGCCATACGTCAGGAAATAGGTGATGAAGCAATAAGGATTGCATGTATAGGCCCCTCAGGTGAGTCGCTATCATTAATATCGTCAATAATTTCTGGCATTCGGGTAGCTGGCCGGTCTGGGGTGGGCGCTGTAATGGGAGTAAAGAAGTTAAAGGCAATCGCAGTTAGGGGCACAGGAAAGGTAAAGGTATCGCACCCCGAGACGGTCAGCAAGTTGCGAAAAAGTCAGGTTAGTTTTTTCCGCAAAGCCCAAGATTGGGCCAACAAGAACCTGAGGGATTATGGAACAAGTGGATTTATTAGCGCGAATGTTAAAGCGGGTGTATCTCCGATAAGAAATTGGAGCCTAATCGGCTCAGAGGCTTTCCCTAATGCTGACAAAATAGCTAATGGTAGTGTCACAAAATACCAGGTAAGGAAATTCCCTTGTCCTGGCTGTCCACTATCCTGTAGTGGTATTGTCGAGGTAAAGAGCGGACCGTATAGTGTAAGCGGAGCACGTAAGCCCGAATATGAGACCTTGGTTGCTTTTGGTACTATGTTGCTTAATGACGATCTGGAGTCGATAATTAAAGCTAATGAAATTTGTGACCGTTATGGCATTGATACTATATCAGCAGGTTCAGTCATAGCCTTCGCTATGGAGTGTTATGAGCGTGGCATTATTGGCAAGCAGGAGACTGAAGGGATTGAGCTTAGCTGGGGCAATGCTCCAGCAATCCTAGCTTTACTGGAGAAGATAGTCAGACGAGAGGGATTTGGAGCCGTGCTTGCTGATGGGGTGAAGAGAGCCGCCGAGCAAATTGGCCATGGTTCGGGGGAATTTGCTATTCATGTCCATGGGCAAGAGGTGTCTTACCATGACCCCAGGTTTCTTCACAGCCGGGGCATGGCGTACATTACTGATCCGACACCGGGTCGCCATATGGTCGCTCATGTAATGACCTTTGTTGAAGGAGGTGGGGCTTTGGGGCCTTATCCTGACTTGCCAACCGCTGAAGACGAGGCGGCGAAGTACGCTATTGCTGGTAACTACAGTTATACGTTCGTCGCTAGCGGGTTATGTCTTATGGCATATACGTCAACCTTTCCTTTGGTTGAATTCATTTCTGCGGTGACTGGGTGGGACTTCGGGGCAGCAGAAGCAATTATCACGGGTCAAAGGATTCAGACTTTGCGCCAAGCCTTTAACGCTCGTGAAGGTCTATTACCAAGGGAATTCAGTTTGCCTAAAAGGATAGCCGAACCACCATCTACAGGACCGTTCGCTGGGCATAGTGTGGATTTTAGTGCCTTAAAAGCCAGTTACTACGAAGCGATGGGCTGGGATACTGAAACTGGTTATCCACTGGACCAAACTCTAGGCGAGTTGGGGCTGAAGGGGCTGGTCTAAATACTCTTAATTACAGTCTTGAGGCATCACTGGCTGAGCGAAAGAGGAAACTGAGAGAAGCAGCAGAGAAACTAGCAAATAAAAAGGAGGTGAAGAAATTGCATACTAGAGAACAGTATCTGGAGCTACCGAAGGAAAGACTGGTAGACTACATTGAACTGATACACAAGAACTTCTGGACTTTGCAGGGTCACTATGTTCTGGAACTTGAAAGGAGATACGGCGAAGATGTAGCAATGGAGTTTGATGATATAGCCTTTGGCAGGGCAGCTGAGGTCCAGGTATACAGGCTGAGGAAATTCTTCAATCTCGGTGACGATATTCCAGCCCTGATGAAGATATTTGATTTTTCTGAATTCTGCTCCAATATTGAATATGAATTCCTTGACGTCAGTGATAAACGCCTTATATGGCGAGTAACCAAGTGTCCCATGCAGATAGATAGGCTGAAAGCTGGTTTGCCAGAGATCGCTTGCAAGCTAGTGGCAATACCTACTAACGAAAAAATTGCTAAGGCGATTAATCCTAAAATGAAAAGTACCTGTATAATGTGCCCCCCTGATCCACATCCAAAGGATCGCTGGTGTGAGTTTGAATTCAAAATAGAAGCTTAGTTAAAAGCAGTATTATTAAACTAATAGTCAGTTAAGGAATAAGGAGGTTAAGACCAGTGGCTGAACAAGGCGAAAGAATGGTCAGAACCCTTTGCCGAATGTGTGGCGTAAGTTGTGGTATAAATGCCTATTTTAAGGATGACAAGCTAGTGAGGCGGGAGCCATCGGAGTACTTCAAGTTCTTGGGCGGTCACTGCCCTAGGTGGGGAGCAATAGATGAATTCCAGTATTCACAAGAGCGTCTCCTTCATCCTCTTAAAAGAGTAGACGGAGGTTTTGAGAGAATTTCATGGGATGAGGCTTATGACATAATTGTAAGTAAACTAAATGAAGTCAAGGAAAACTACGGACCGGAGTCGTTGGCTATCGTTTACGGTCATCCTCACATTGGCTCTGATACTTATTATCTTATACCCCGTTTCGCTGATTGTTACGGAACGCCAAATGTTATGGATGGTGGTTGCTATTGCTGGGTACCGGGAGAGATGTCCGACTACATAACTTTTGGCGATTTTATGCAACATACCTATAGCGGGGCTAAGTGCGTAGTGTTATGGTCCCACAATCTATTACAGTCGGCTCCGGCAGCTGGCATAACAAGTAGGATTAGGGCTAAGAAGAATGCTGGAGATAAGTTCATAGTTGTAGATCCAAGGAGAACCGAACTGGCCAAGATGGCCGACGTTCACCTTGAGGTGAGACCTGGGACTGATGGGGCTCTTGCTCTAGGTATGCTGAATGTTATTATCTCAGAAGCTCTATATGACGAGGATTTTGTTATTAAATGGTGCGTCGGCTTTGATAAGTTGGCGGAACGTGCTAAGGAATATTCACTTGACAAGGTGGAAAGGATAACTTGGGTTCCGGCAGGCAAAATTAGGGAAGCGGCAAGGATATATGCTACTACAAAACCAGCAACTATAGCCCGGGGGGTTGGCCTCCACCAGCATGATAATACCTTTCAAACTAATAGGGCCCTTTCATGTTTAATTGCCATAACTGATAATGTGGACACAGAAGGTGGCTCAACGCTACTTAAATACCCGCCAATAAACCTCTCAATTCCTGAAAAGGCTAAGCTTCTTAGAAAACCAATATTTCACGATAAGTATGCTCTCTGGTACGACGAGCTTAAGCGACATAATAATCCCTCTGCTAGGCCCCTATCCTACCTAGTGGAGGGAATACTGGGTGGGAAGATCCACGCATTGATGCTCACTGGCAAGGAGATGGTTTTGGAAGACCCTAACTCAAGTAAGACAATAGAGGCGTTTAAAAAGCTTGACCTTCTGGTAGATATGGACATAGTGATGACGCCAAGCTGCCAGCTCTCCCATGTAGTCCTTCCAGCGTGCACATTTTTTGAAAGAGATGGTCTACGTTCTTATCAAGCCGGCGGTGGACTGCCTCTGATTAGTGCAATAAATAAAGCAATTGAGCCTCTTGGAGAATCAAAGTCAGACATTATGTTCTGGGTTGAATTAGGTAAAAGGATGGGCTATGAAGAGTACTTCCCATGGAAGAGTGAAGTGGAGGTGTGCGATTATATGGCTCAGGGAATAGGCAGGGTATGGGGGCAATCAGGAACAACATGGGACTATTTGCAGGAAAATCCTCGCGGGTTCTTTTATGCGCCCAGAGAATGGCGGAAGCATGAAAAAGATGGATTCGATACCGAGTCGGGCAAGGTGGAGCTCTACTCGGAGAAACTGGAAAGATATGGATTTGACCCACTTCCAATGTTTAAGGAGGTAGCTGAAAGTCCAGTCAGCAGGCCAGACCTATTCAAGGAATATCCATTGGTATTGACGACTGGTGGTAGGACATATTTCTATGACCACTCCCAGCTCCGTCACCTATGGAGCTTACGCGCCAAGTTTCCTGAGCCTCTAATTGAGATTAATCCGAAAGATGCAAAGAAATATGGCATTAAAGACAAAGACTTGGTTGAGGTCGAGAGCCCCAGAGGTAGAATTGAGGTTAAGGCGAAGGTTACCGAGGACATGATGAAAGGAGTTGTCCATGTGTACCATGGCTGGCCAGGCAAGGGCAATGTTAACCTATTGACCCTTGACCAGCCTGTTGATCCGGTCTCAAACTCGAGTAACTTAAGGTCAGGGCTGTGTAGAGTTAGGAGTCTACACTATCGATGAGATTAACTAATTCCAGGTGAGGACTAGCGGATAGGAACAAAGCTAGCAGAAGGAAGATGAACGGGGCGTTGGAAGGAATAAAGGTTATCGAATGGGCGCATTGGGTAGTAGGGCCTCTTGCTGGGTCCATACTCGCAGAACTCGGTGCCGATGTGATCAAAATAGAAGAACGTACCGGTGACCGTATGAGAGGGTTGACTCATGTCAAAGGTCAAAAGATTGAACGTAACTGGCTTTTTGAGTATGCCAATCGTAGCACAAGAAGTATTGCTATAGACTTAGAAACACAAAAGGGAAAGGAGATTATTTATGAGTTTATCCGGAAAGCGGATGTTTTCCTCCATAACTTTCAGGCCGGCATTCCAGAAAAATTAGGTTTAGATTATGAGACTTTGTCTCGCTATAATCCGCGACTTATCTACGCTCAAGGATCCGGCTGGGGGCTAAACGGACCATTTTTGGACAAACCCGCCTACGCTCCCATAATGGAGTCAAGGTCAGGCATTATGCAGCTGGTAGCAGGACCTGGCAAACCTCCGATCCCAGCGCCAGGGGCACTTGGTGATGTAATAACATCCATAATATTGGTTCCTACTATATTGGCTGCTCTTCTAGCTCGGGAAAGACTTGGGGCAGGACAGAAAATAGATGTATCAGGATTGGGGAGTTTAATATTTTTACAAGGCTGCTCAGTATCCAACTATTTTATTGGTGGTGTGGAAGAGCAAACACTAATTAGAGCACAAGCAAGAAACCCTCTCTGGAATTATTATCAGTGCGCTGACGGCAAGTGGATGTTCTTGGCTATGCTACAATCTGATAGATATTGGCCTAACTTTTGCGAAGCAATGAGAGTAAAGCACTTAGAAAAAGACCCTAGGTTTGAGAATTCCGAGGCGAGGAAGCAGAATGCGCGGGAGCTTATTTCTATCTTGGAGGAAATATTCTCTACTAGGCCACTATCCGAGTGGCTGGAGCATTTTGAGCACCAGTGGGAATTAGTTTATGCTCCTGTTCAGAGTATCCCAGAGCTGGTAACAGACCCCCAGGTAATAGCCAACGAATATGTTATGGATTTTAACCACCCTGTCTATGGTATGATAAAAGTTTTAGGCTTCCCATATAAGTTCAGCCGAACACCAGCATCGGTGAAGGGACCTGCCCCCGAGCTTGGTCAGCACACTGAGGAGATACTTTTGGAAATGGGTTATGATTGGGAGGATATTGTCCGCCTGGAGGACGAGGGAGTAATTTGAAGGGGAAGGGAAGTATGAGTATTGCGTTAGACTGGCATAGGGATTTTACACAAATACTCACATATGATGTAACTCCCGAACCACTCTTGGCAGAAATTGGCAATTACACTGTCAGAATGGTTAGGATTTAGGATGTTGCCAATGTAAGATTCGAAGTAATCGAAGGAGATAAGAAATAGCTACTTTTATGAAGGAGGCACGAATATTGCATACCAGGGAGCAATATCTGGAGCTAACCAAGGACAGATTGTTGGACTATATCGAAATGATTCACAAAAACTTCTGGATCTTGCAGGGTAATTATGTTCTAGAGCTGGAAAAAAGATACGGCGACCATGTAGCCATGGAGCTTGGTCATATTGCCTTCGGCAAGAAGTTAACGAGCAGAGCTTAGATAGGCTTCTTTGTTCTGTAACAAGTCATTGTTTAGTCAAAGGAGAAATAAGTGAGCAAAGGAAAAGTTATCATTACAGCGGCCCTTACTGGTGCGGTACCTACATTAAGTATGTCTCCTTATGTGCCGATAACCCCCCAGCAGCTTGCTGACGAGGCAGTGCGCTCATATAACGCTGGAGCGGCAGTAGTTCATATTCACGTTCGGGAGCCTGAAACTGGTAAACCACCGAGGGGCGCTGACCGTCAAGAGTATTTAGGCTTATTTAGTGAGGTGCTTACAAAGATAAAGAATAAATGCAACCTAGTTTGCTGTGTGACCACTGGTGGCAGTGTAAAAATGGCTGTTAAAGACCGGATTAGCGTGGTCCCTGCCCTCAAGCCAGAATTGTGTTCGTTTAGTTGCGGGTCCCTGACTTTTAGGGGCTTCCGCCGCGCCCGCGAAAGCGTCAAGGAATACAAGTACCCCTGGGAAAAGGAATTTATTGAGGGTGTCGATGAATTTATTTTTGAGAATAGTATGGCTATGTTAAAGGAGCTCAGTAAAGTCTGTGCCCAAAACGAGACAAAGCCAGAGTTAGAAATATATGAAGTAGGTATGATAGATAATGTCGCTTTCTTAATTGACGAGGGGTATCTTGAGACACCTATTTATCTTCAGTTTGTCATGGGTTTCCTGGGTGGTATCCCCTCCACGCCAAGATGTTTAACTTTCTTATACGAGACTGCTCGTGAGACATTCAGTGACTTTGTCTGGGCAGCACTTGGTACTGGGCGCCGCCAGATGGCAATGTGTACTCAGGCACTTATTCTGGGTAGCAATGGTGTCAGGGTTGGTTTGGAAGATAGTTTGGTGCTTCCTGATGGTTCTTTGGCTAAGAGTAATGCCGAGCAGGTAGAGAGGATTGTGAGGATCGCAAGGGAGCTCGACATAGAACCAGCAACACCTGACGAAGCCAGGAAAATTTTGGAGCTCAAAGGTCTGGATAAGGTTAATTGGTAGAGAAGTAAACGAAGTTTTTGAGGACTCTCACGATCCATTTGACCATTTAGAAACCAGCAAGGTCTGGGCTAGAAAGAACAATACAAGAAAAACCAAGTTAATAAATAAAGGAGGACAGTGGAATATGTCGAGGAGAACAAGAATTCTAGCTATTGATGCCGGGGGTACTATGACCGACACCTTTATTGTGGACGACAAGGGAGAGTATATAGTGGGTAAGGCCCAGACGACATCGGAAAATGAAGCAACTGGTTTCGTCAACTCATGTCGGGATGCCCTCAAATACTGGGGCATGAGCGTGGAAGAGGCCTTCCCACAACTAATATCCACCGTCTATTCTGGAACCACAATGATCAACCGCTTACTGGAGCGGAAGGGCAAAAAAATCGGCCTAATTGTAACAGCAGGCATGGAAGATTATTTACACCTCGAGCGCGGCATACAAACCTATCTCGGTTACTCATACTCCGACAGACTCCATGTGGTGACACATCGACACAATGATCCGATTGTTCCCCTCGATCGCATTCGCGGGGTAAGGGGAAGAATACATGTCTCTGGCGAAGAAGCCTTCCCCTTAAATCGGCGGGAGGCCAGGCAGATGGTAAGTGAGCTTTTAAGCCAAAATATTGACTGTTTATGTGTTAACCTGCTCTTCTCTTATCGCAACCCAAAACATGAGAGAGCAGTTCGGGACATTGCCTTGGAAGTAGTGAAAGAAAAGGGAATTCAAGTACCTATCTTTCTGGCATCGGAACTGTATCCGGTGCGAGGTGATTTCCCCAGACTCAATACCCTGCTAATTGAAGCCTACGCAGCCGGACCGTCCAAGGAACAACTAGAAAAAGTCCGCCAAAAGACCCGTGATTTGGGCGCCAGATGCGATTTGCGGATCATGGCCAGTCACGGCGGTACCATCAGCATAGAGGCTCGGGAGTTAGCCAAAAGCCTTAGTTCAGGCCCAATTGGCGGTGTTATCGGCGGCAGGTATCTCGCTCAAAACTTGGGGACAGAAAACGTGGTTTGTTCTGATATTGGTGGTACCAGCTTTGATGTGGCCTTGATCACTGCGGGTGAATACGATATCAAGACCACCACGGATGTTGCCAGATTTTTGCTCAACCTGCCAACAGTCAGGGTCGATTCTATAGGTGCCGGGACAGGTAGTTTTGTACGGGTCAACCCCAATTCTACCCGGATCGAAATTGGCCCTGATAGCGCCGGGGCAAGAATTGGCGTCTGTTACGAAGAGGGTAGCGTTACAACTGTCACTATCACTGACTGTCATGTGGTTCTGGGACTAATCAATCCTGATTACTTCCTTGGTGGAGAGGTGAAAATCGATAAGGAAAGAGCGTACCACGCCATCAAAGAACAAATAGCCGACCCGCTGGGATTGGATGTCTACGAGGCAGCGGCTGGAGCAATAGAAATCCTCGAAGACACCCTGCGTAATCACGTAGAGGCGATGGTGACGGGCAAGGGTTATTTACCGGTAGACTATACTCTGCTTTCTTACGGAGGTGGAGGCCCACTCCATGTAGCCGGATTCACCGAAGGGATTCAGTTCGAAGATATACTGGTGCCAAGCTGGGCGGCGGGATTTTCTGCCTTCGGGTGTGCTTGTGCCGACTTCGAATACCGCTACGACCACACTATTGATTTACCATTTAATACCGCAGCCAGTAGCCAGGACAAAAGGCAGATTGCCAAACTAGTTAACCAAACCTGGGAGATGTTAAAAAACCACGTAGCCCAGGAGTTTGAAAAGAGTGGTTTCAAAGAAGAGCAAATCCAATACTGCGGCTACTTGAGAATACAATATATGGGTCAGCTCGAGGACCTGGAGATTGCCTCCCCGGTTATAAAGATTACCAAGCCTTCAGTTTGGGACGAAATTGTATCCAGGTTTGAGGAATTGTATAGCAGGGTTTACAGCCGCTCTGCGCGGTCGCCGGAACTGGGTTACTTTTTTACTCGTGCTATTATCACTGGAAAAGTGAATGTAGAAAAACCTCGGTTGGTTGTAGAGGAACTGCAGTCGGAGAAGCCACCTGAGAAAGCGTTTAAAGGACATCGCAAGGCATTCTGGAAGGGCCAATGGATTGAAGCAAAGACTTTCGAAATGGATCGGTTACAGGCTGGCAATATCATCGATGGGTTAGCTATTATAGAATCGCCTTCCACTACCTTTGTGATACCGCTTGGTCGCACTGCCAGTTTGGATCAGCACAGGATATTTCACCTTAGTAATTCAGTGTAGGAGGAAAAGGAGAAATGGCCAAATTGAAGAAAAAAATCGGCTGGAATGGGAAAAGTGCTCGGGAAATGTTGGAGGAAAGCGAGGAGCTGTTTAAAAAAACAGGACACTATTACGGTCTGGAAAAACTGAAGCTGAAAGAGGAAGACCCTGTTCGCTATGAAAAGATGTTCATTCGCTTAAGGGGTGGGCTAGTGAGCGCTCGGGAAACTTCCAAAAATATTTCGGCTAGTCCCATTGTAAAAGAGGAAGGCGAGCTTTGTTATGGGCTTTACACGCCGGAAGGGGATTCCATCGTTGTGTCAACTGGTATCATGGTGCACATACATACCATGAGTGATGCCATTAAATATATGGTCCGCAACAATTATGAACAAGCGCCGGGTATTGCCCCTGGAGACATGTTCATCAACACTGATGTCCAAGTAGGAAATGTACACACTTCCGATGTCCAGACATTGGTACCCATCTTTTGGGAAGGCGAATTAGTCGGTTGGGCCGCCGGAGTAACCCAGGAGCTTGATATAGGTGCTATTACTTCTGGTGCCGCCCCTGTCGGGCCCACTAACACCTTTGAAGACGGCCTGAGTTTTCCCTGTTTAAAGATGGGGGAAAATGATACCATTCGCCCCGATTATCAAGCCTTTTGTGAAAGAAGCGTTCGCACCCCCATGTACTGGAAACTTGATGAACGTACGCGCGTTGCCGGCTGCCACTTGATCCGCAGGGCTGTGCATTGCCTTATTGAGCAGGAAGGGATTGACACTTATAAACAGTTCATTCGCGAGGTCATCGAAGACGGTCGTCGCACTTTCGTGAACAGAATCAAGGAATTACTGGTACCAGGCACCTATCGTCATCCCAGTTTCATAGACAGTTGTTGGGCGGCCGAGCAGAGGCTCTCGGTTCTAGGTCGCAAGGATACAATAATGCATGCTCCTCTTGAGCTGAAGATCGGACAGGATGGAAGCTTTAACCTCAACTTTGAAGGTGCCAGCGCCTGGGGCTGGCATTCTTTCAACTGCTCTCCAACTGCCATGCAGGGTGGAATGTGGGTTTTATTGACCCAGACAATTATGCCCAATGATAAGGTTAATGACGGCGCCTATCTGGCTACTAACATCAAGTTACCCATCGGCTCCTGGGCAAATCCGCAAAACCCCATAGTTGCCTTTGGCCACGCGTGGTTTTATTTGATGCCTGCCTTTATGGGGCTGTTTAGTGTGTTGAGCCGCGGCTTCCAGTCTAGAGGATTTGTGGAAGAGGTTGACTGTGGTTATGGTTTTCCGGGCAACGGATTTAATGGTTGGGGTATTGACAACTACGGAAAAACATTTGCCTTTACGACCTTTGAATTTTCATGTGTGGGCTGTGGTGCTGGGATGATCAAGGATGGCCTAGACCATGCAGCAGCCATGTGGAACCCCGAAGGTGACATGGGCGATGTTGAGAGCTGGGAAATGCTGGAGCCGTTCTTATATCTCGGACGTCGCATTAAGCCCAATAGCGCCGGCCCGGGCAAGTTCCGCGGCGGCTCAGGTTTCGAATCTCTTAGAATGTGCTGGAAGGTATCGTATTGCGAAGCGCAATTTGTCGGCGAGGGTAAGGTGTTTTGTAGCGGGGGCCTGTTTGGCGGCTACCCCAATGCCAGCGGCTATCGTCACATTTTCCGCGACACTAACGTCCTGGAAACAGCCAAGCGAGAGCAAATCTACCCGATACGTGAAGTATCACCGGATGTATCTGAGTTTACTCCCTTCGTTAAAAAAGGGAAAGAAATCTTAGATAAGCACTGTGTGACTTTGCCGGAAGAATTTAAACTGGGTGATATTTTCCTCAGCCCCCAACGAGGTGCCCCCGGGGTGGGAGATCCCTTGGAAAGGGACCCTTACATGGTAGTAAAAGACCTCAACACTGGCTATGTTACAGAACCTTATGCAAAGAGAGTCTATGGTGTTATTGCACGTAAGGACAACGATGGTAAATGGAATGTGGATGAAGAGGCAACGACCCACCAAAGAGAAGCTATAAAGCAACAAAGGTCCAAATGCTCTGTCCCTGTCAGCGAATGGCTGAAAAAGACCAGAGAGAAGGTGCTCAACAAAGATATTATCAGCCCGCTTAAGAATATGTATGCCCAAAGCATGAATTTGAGTGAAAGCTGGGCAAAAGAATACAGACGTTTCTGGGATTTGCCGGAGAACTTTACCTACGAGGGGGGTTAGTTATGTCTTATGATTTGAAAACAATAAAAGCTCTTGTTGAGGGGAAGCTTTCTTGGAGCGATGTTAAGCATATCATGAGTTCCTTTAAGGACAAGGGCCGGTTTCAAAAGTATATGCAAGTACTGCAGCCCAAAGTTTCATGGCCGGAAAAAATACTATTACCCTATGGCTTACACCTCTATATAGTGGAGAAAAGTGATAAATCCAGAGTTGTAAAGTGCGATTGCGGCCACGAATTTGGCGACTACAAAAAAAACTGGAAACTGCAAGCAAATATCTTTGTGCGCGATACACAGGAAAAAATGGCAGAGATATATCCCGAGATGATGGCAGCAGACCCAGAGTGGATGGAGCTGAGGGAATATTACTGTCCCAAATGTTTTGCTTTGTTGGAAGTTGAAGCCGTGCCACCTTGTTATCCAATAGTCTTCAATTTCCAACCAGATATTGACGCTTTTTATGAATCCTGGCTTAAGTAAGAGGCTGTTTAAATTTTGGGTAGTGTAACATTGGGATGACATTTCTCCGGGGCAAGGGGATTGTATATATGGAGAATAGATTAGTACAGCTTATCGCCAACAGCCATTTTTCTCAAAAATCCACGGGTTACGGACAGCCTAGGGGGATTGATAGGCATCGTATAATACCAAAACAGGAAAAAGGAGGTGTGTATGAACTAAATTGATGCTGCCCCAAAATTAACCTAGCAGGACTAAGTATTACAGGGCTGCCGATTTTTGTGAAGGTACTTAAATCTTTCAAGTAAGATTCGAAGTAATCGAAGGAGATAAGATGAACGCTAAACAAATTCCAAGTATTGAAACCGTTAAGACGGATATTGTGATCATTGGTGGAGGTGGTGCTGGTCTAGCAGCGGCTGTGGGAGCGGCAGAGAAGGGGGTAAATATCGTCTTCCTAGAAAAGCGACATGCCCCAGGTGGAAACTCACAGTTTGCTTGGGGGTTTTTTGCGGCAGAAAGTCCAGCTCAAAAGCGGATGGCAATCGACTCGCCGAGAGATGAGCTTTTTAAGATGGCAATGGACTATGCTCGTTGGAGAACTGACCCTAATATCGTTCGCACCCTGGTGGACAAATCAGGAGATACCGTTCGATGGTTAGAGGAAATGGGGGTGAAATTTGATTGGATTTTGCCTTTGTATCCCAATCAGGCTCCCCTAGTTTTTCATTATTCAAAGGGGGGTAGTGGCACCGCGGTTATTAAAGCGTTAGTGAAGAAGTGTGAAGACCTAGGTGTACCGCTGCTTTGTCAAACTGCGGCTAAGAGGATATTTACCAGTGAGAAGGGAAGTGTGACTGGGGTTCTGGCCGCAACGAAAGGAAAGGAGCTGAGAATTATCGCAAAAAGCGTTATCATCGCCACGGGTGGGTACGCAGGAAACAAAGAAATGTTGAAGAAATATTACCCCACCTATAGCGAAAACATGTACTGCGCTGGGTTATCCCATAAGGGAGATGGTCTCCGGATGGCTACTGAAATAGGGGCCGCCACCGAAGGCCTAGGAATACTTGAACTATGTGGCCAGCTTTTTCCATGGTCTTCTTACTTAAGTGCCCTTGCTGAGGAACCTAACATGATTTGGGTGAACAAAAAGGGAGAGCGATTCATTGATGAAGGCATCACTTTCCGTTTCCCTGAGCGGGCAAATGCAGTAGACAGGCAACCGGACAAAATTTGTTATACAATCTTTGATGAAACGATCAAACAAAAGGTCATCGAAGACGGGTTTATCCAAACTGTTATGAGAGGTGTCCAGAGTATCGAAGGCATTCAAGGCCTCCCATCAGAAATGGCGGCGCGAAAGAAGAAAACGATCGGTTTGGAAAAGGAGCTCCAATTACAAGCAGACAAGGGAAGAGTTAAAATATCCAATTCTTGGGACGAGCTTGCTGCATGGATAGGGGCAGTGCCTGAAGTCCTAAAGGCCACGATAGAGGAATACAACTCCTTCTGCGACCGGGGATACGACGAGAATTTTCTCAAGGACCGGAGATACCTTGTGCCGCTGCGCATCCCACCTTACTATGCGATTAAATGTTACTCGGCCTTCTATAACACATTAGGCGGCATTAAGATTAACCACCATATGGAGGTTCTTAATCACCAGGATAGCCCCATTCCTGGACTTTACGCGGCCGGCGTCGATACTGGGGGTTGGGAATGGGATACTTATAATATTACCCTTGCCGGGCATTCATTTGGCTTTGCTGTTAACTCCGGTCGTGTTGCTGGAGAAAACGCAGCTAAATATGTATTGGGAAAATGAGTAAACAGGTTGAAACCAAAGGGCTAAATGGCCCCTGACTTTCTAAGAAAGGGAGTTAAGCTCGTTCAAATTTGGTGGAAATGTGTGATATGCGTCTGGTGTGTAAAATAAGGGTGGCGCGACCGCTAAGGGCGATATGAGTAAGACAGACTGGAGGCACAAGCTGGAGAGGAGGTGATTATGGATAATGAACGTTGAACTCTGGCATGCAGGCGAATAATGCTGGAGGTGGTGAGGCTATGAATATCTTAGTATAGCGGATTCTAAAAAATAGAATTTTCTTAGAAGGGAGTGAAATGAAAAAAAAGGCACTTGTAGTTTTTATAGCATTTGCTTTGCTGGGTGGCCTAGTGGGTGCTAGTTGTGCAAAGCCAGCACCAGCAGAGGTGACAGAGTGGAAGATACAAGCTTGTGCTGGTCCCATTGACTCAGCATATCTCCAAGGGGAAATAATACTGGACGCAACAAACAAGGCGCTAGCGGGTAAACTCCACCAAACGTATTACGGAATAGGGGATATTGTGCCTTATGAGGAAATGGCTGGCGCATTGTCGGAGGGGGTATATGAGGGTACGCTGTCGCTTTCTATGATGTACTCCAATGCAGGCTCTGTGGTATTCGGCCTACCTTATGGTTGGGAAACCTACGACCAGGTCATGGAGTTTTTCTACGATTATGGTTTCTTAGAGTTTATGCGAGAGATTTACGCTGAGAAAAATCTTTTCTTCGTTGGTCCTCTCCCTGGTCCTCCATGTTATCTGCTAACAACATCTCCAGTACATAAGGTTGAAGATATGAAAGGTTTGAAGATATGGTCCGAGGGGCCTCCCGCCTCTTTAGTTAGCGCTTTAGGAGGTAAACCCATTATCTTCGATGTAACCGAGGTGTACATGGGTGCAAAGCTGGGCACCATCGATGGAGCGTACTACGGCGCTATCGAATTGGAAAGCATGAAGCTCAAAGAGGTTATGGGTTATGTTTGCCTGCCGCCTATAGTCTTTCCTGTCAACATGGATTGGGTAATAAACCTAGACGCGTGGAATGCACTACCCCCAGATGTGCAGGAGACTTACGAGGCTACCTTCCGAGCTAATCAGCGCAAGCAGTTTGACGAGGTCATGGTATGGCTCGATGAGGCCATTGAGGCATCCAAGGCGGCTGGAGTTCAATTTATAACTTTAGAACCCAGTGAATTGGAAAGATTCCAAGCAGCCGGAAGATTGGTTTGGGGCGAGATAGCTGCGGCAGACGCAGACAGTGCTCGAGCAGTTCAAATGCTGACCGATTACCTCACTGCCGAGGGGATTATTAAGTAAATCTAGAACACTAGGAGCAACCTGTAACGCGGTTCAGGATGTATGTAAGGGGTAGGCCTAAAATTACCAAAAAGGGTGAAATAAAATTCGCCACCTCCGAGCAGAAGATGGTCTTCTATGTATGATAGAAGTCTCATCATAGGAGGTTCGAGGGAGGATGGTCTTTGTGTGAGGCGAAAGGGTGACGGGTAGTTTGCCAGTTACGAAAGGTTCAGGCTAGTCAGGTAGCATGACGAGATACTGACGCAAGAAGACCTATCATGTTTTGGGTTATGTGAATGCGGAAACTTGAAAAGGTATTCAATATTATTGATAGCGTTAACGAGAAGCTGGGCAGTGTTATTTCGTATTCTCTTATTGTTGTCATGCTCATTCAAGTCATGGAGGTCATATTAAGATCTATATTCAATAACCCCACAATATGGGCATGGGATGTAAATGTGCTGATTTTCGCAACTTCCGGAATGCTAGCTGGGGCATATGCGCTTTTGCATGACACACATGTCAGGCTAGACATCCTGTATAGGAATTGGAGCCCTCGTGGCAAGGCAATCGCAGACCTGATTACCTTTCCTGTAGTGCTGTTGACTTTCGCTGTGCTGATATGGCAGGGAGGGGACATGGCTTGGACGTCATTCAAGACTGGCGAACGTGTGTACTCATATTTTGCTCCCATCCTCTGGCCAGCGAGGTTTTGCTTGCCTATTGCTGCTTTTCTATTGGCGCTTCAGGCTATCGTCAAGCACGCTCGTCTATTTATCTTCGTCAGGAGACGGGATAGCGAGAGCTAACCCATAAGACAATGGATATAGGGCTACTCACATTGCTGATGTTTGGCTGCGTTTTCGGCCTTTTTGCCGTTGGCGTCCCTATTGCTTTTTCGTTGCTTATAGTAGGCATCGGATTTACCTTTTTTCTATGGGGGCCGTCTCATCTATACATGGCTGCTTCCTCAACGTTTGGCATGATGAGAACCCCACTTTTTGTGGCTATACCTCTATTTATCTTGATGGGCAATGTTTTAGCCTATACGGGGATAGCCGAGGAGTTGTATACAGCTCTCTATTACTGGGTGGGCCGCCTAAGGGGCGGACTAGCCATGGGAACAATAGCCGTAGGTGCGATTTTTGCTGCCATGTGTGGGACGATTGAGGTAGGCACTCTCACGGTGGGAATTATGGCACTACCCGCCATGGACAAACGAGGATACAGTAAGCATATAGCTATAGGCTCTGTTGCAGCGGGAGGGCTTCTGGGCTTACTTATCCCCCCAAGTATAGCAGCGATTTGCTTTGCCGGCGTAGCAGGAGTCTCACTGGGCAAACTGTATTTCAGCATGTTTATACCTGGTTTTCTGTTGGCATCTATATATATTGTGTATATAGGGATAAGAGCCTACTTACAGCCAAGACTTTGTCCCGCCTTACGGAAGGAAGAAGCGCCTTCCTGGCGGGAAAAGTTTAAAATCTTAAGAGGAGTAGTCCTACCGTTGCTAGTTATCGTCCTTGTTTTGGGGGGGATTTACAGTGGAACTACTACCCCTACTGAGGCCGCCGGAATAGGCGCACTGTCTGCTTTCATAGTCGCCATTGCCAAAAGGCGCCTTAACTGGCAAAACCTTAAGGACGCACTTAGCACAACTTTCCGATTAGTTGGCATGGTTGCCTGGTTCATAATGAGCATCGGTGTCTTTGTCAACGCGTACAATGCTTTGGGAGCTCCTCAGATGATAGAGCGGGTCGTAAGTACATTCCCGGCAGGTGGTCTCGTCATCATTATCCTTATGCAGTTGACTATATTCTTGCTCGGATGTATCATGGAAGATTTTGCCATAATCATGTTAACCACGCCAATCTTTGTACCTATAGTCACAACACTAGGTTTTGACCCTGTATGGTTCGGTGTCCTTGTAATGGTCAACATTCAGTGTGCCTGCCTTACGCCACCGTTTGGTATTAGTCTATTTTACATGAGATCAATTATTCCTCCTGACATAGGCATGTTAGACATCTATCGTGGTGTTGCACCTTTCGTTGGTCTTCAAATAATCTGTTTACTTATGGTTATGTTCTTCCCACCGATAGCTACTTGGCTTCCGTCCCTAATCATTGCCAAGTAGTAGGGATAAAGTTTTGGGTACAAAAAGATGAAGAATCCTCAGACAATAGTAGTAAGGGAATTAGCGAACTAGATTCTATGGCTTAATGTTAGACAGGAGGTGTTATTTAATGCGAAGGGGGCTGAAATGAAGTTAATAACTCCATTTTATGCTAAGCACTTAGAATATGGAGCCGAACTAATTCCAGTGATGAATTGGCAGTTGCCTGCGGTATATACCTCGCCAGAAGAAGAGTATCGAATGGTCAGAGAGCGGGCCGGCTTCGTCGATTACTCTTATCAGAGCACATTGGCAGTAGTGGGAAGGGATGCTTTTAGTTTTCTCCAAAAGGTACTGGTGAATGATCTCAGAAAAATCAAACCTGGCAAGGCAATCTATTCAAGCATGCTAGATGAAACTGGAAAAGTACTCGATGATACTGTCGTTTTCTGGGTACAAGAAACTTTTTTTATTATTGATGGTGGATTCACCAAGCAGCGGAGTATCGAATGGTTACAGAAACATGCCCAAGGTTTGAACGTCTTTATAATTGATATGGGTGTTTGCTTTTTAGCTCTTCAAGGCCCAAAATCAAGGGACATTCTGCAACAGGGCGTTAATGTTAAGGACCTACCTTATTTTAGTCTTAAGCAGAGTAAGATTGGTGATATTCCGGTACTCGTTGCTCGTGCAGGTTTTTCAGGAGAGCTTGGTTATGAGCTTTACGTATACCCGGAGTATGCCCATGAGTTATGGGATGCCCTAGTAAACCTTGGTAGCGAGTACAATGTTGGCCCTTATGGCCTGGGAGCATCAGCTATTCTAGCAATCGAAAAGGGGTATTTAACTGACAGTGACTTTTATGAAGGCTCTACTCCACTAGAGATGGGGCTTGAGTGGACGGTGGGATTTGATAAAGATGACTTTATTGGCAAAGAAGCCTTACTCAAGAGAAAGAGGGAAGGTCTGAAAACAAAGCTGACGGGCTTTGAGGTTTCTGACGCAAAGGTTGTCGCTTCAACAAATGACAATTTGGTCAAGGAAGGCAAGGTGGTAGGCCAGGTAACCTTCACGGGGGTTTATGGGCCTGCTGTAAGGAAAAGCATCGGCCGGGGATGGGTTGAGATTAAATATGCCAATGAGGGGGAGGAGCTAGAGCTAGAACATGAAGGTAAGCGGACAAAGATAAAGCTGGTCCGACCAAGATGGTACGATCCCGAGAATAAGATAGTTAAGGGCTAATGAAGAGGCTGCTTAAAACTAGAGGACGGGGGTGGCTTTCTAAAGTCAAACAATTATTAAACATGTTAAAATGATTGACTGAGACACCTTTAATTCAACAAGGAGGTTAACAGTGCCTCAAGAGAGGGTGGTTATAGTTGGGGCCGGAGTCATAGGCTGCTCTATAGCCTATCACTTGGCTCAGCAAGGGGTGCCTTCTCAGGTAGTCGAGAGGGACGGTATTGCCGCCCGAGCCTCAGGAAAGGCCTGGGCGTTATGGGCTTATCCTCCGAATCTCTTGATGATGGAGGGACAGCACCCGGATTTGCTCTTCTCAATGCCAAAGGGGACTATGCGGTCTTGGCTAGAGCTTTTCTGGTTGGGTTACCATCGGTTGCCCGACGTAGCTCTGGACTTGAAGGAAAAGGGAGGTATCGACGTAGGGTATGGTGAGCTTCCATCGATTACGGTTGCCCTGTCGGAAAGCGAAGAAAAGAGCTATAAGGAGATCTTATCTTTCATAAGGAACGAAGGCTATTACGAAGGTAGCTGGCTGGAGGTAGACGATCTGAGAGCTATATATCCCGATATCACCCCACAAGCTAGAGGGGGATTGGTTTTCCCTTGTCTCCAGGTGGAGCCTTACGAATATACCCTCGGCCTAGCTCAGGCGGCGGAAAAAATGGGGGCCAGCCTCAGGCAAGGCGAAGTAGTGGGGTTCCGCCATAAAGGGTCAAGGGTCACCTCGGTTATCTTCGCCTCGGGAAGGGAAGTCGAGACTGATGTAGTGGTACTGGCCATGGGACCTTGGAGTGGCCTGGGTACTTCTTGGCTGGGAAGAGAGATCCCCATCTGGGTAAGCCGGGAGCAATGCCTGAGGGTACAACCGCCCGAGCGACTCCCGCCTTTTTGGCTTTCGGCTTCAACAGGAGTGGCGATTATCCCAAAAGTTAACGGTACTGTGATACTGGGCCATGCTGGCGTACCTGACTATCAACCAAACTTCGATAGCAGTCTAACGGAAAAGGTCAAGGTCGAGTTGATGGAGAGCGTAATTGCGCTGCTCCCCAGGCTGGCAGATGCCAAGTTAATTGAGCACAGAGGTGACCTAGAGGGTTGGGCTCTCCCTCCTAATCGTATCCAACCGGTGTTGGGCCGCTTGCCTGAGTGGGACAATGCTTATATAGCGGCTCGGATGGGGACGTTGGGTATGATGCTGAGCCTAGGAATAGGCCGAGTTACGGCCGACCTTATTGCCGCCGGAGGTCGTATACCTTATCGCCTAAAAACCATGATGGAAGTTTTGAGCCCGGCTAGACTGGAGTAGGGTTTCTGGGGCCAGTGAAGTGATAGGGGGCGGGAGTACCCTTATGGAGTCGGTGTTGAAATCACCTTGAGGAGAAAAGGAATGAACCGAAGCGAAGAGATATTAGTTCGAACCGCGTGCCCAAGTCACTGTGCAGTTAATGCCTGCGGTATCCTTGCTCACGTCAAAGAGGGCAAAATGACAAAGCTTGAACCGGCCGATTTTGACGGGGAGAGAAGGAAGCAAATTTGCCTCAAGGGGTTGTCGGCTACCCAGCTCCTATACCACCCTGATCGGACTTTGTATCCGCTAAAGCGTATTGGACAGAGGGGAGAAGGCAAGTGGGAACGGGTGTCCTGGGACGTGGCCCTTGATATAGTGGCGGCTAAATTAAAAGAGATAGCAGAAAAGTATGGCTCCAGGTCAGTGGGGTGGGTTCTGGGGGGACCTGGAGGCGGTAACATAAAGTTTGGAGCCTATTGTATGCTCGCTAGCCTGTTTCAAGGTACTAGGGTCAGTTGTTGGGGCTATGGTGATGCTGCCATTCCATGTGCGGGTCACGTTATGTTTGGCCACCATCAGCTTGCTCCCTTCACTGGGGGATTTGACAGCCCCAAGCTAAACATAGTGTGGGGACATAATCCTGCCGAGACAAGTCCTTTCGACTTAATGCGAAGGCTCATGGATGAGAAGGAAAATGGAGTCAAGCTGGTGGTTATTGACCCCATTTTCACTCCTACTGCGTCCAAAGCTGACGAGTACATCAGCATCAGGCCAGGTACGGATACAGCCATGGCTCTGGCAATGATGAATGTTATCATAAATCAAGGGCTTCACGATGAGGATTATATTAGGAGGTACACCGTTGGGCCCTTCCTGGTACGCAATGATAACGGTTTATTGCTCAGAGAAAAAGATGTCATTTCGGGGGGCTCAGATAGTTATATGGTCTGGGATATGGAGACAGACCAGGTCGAGACAGCTGACACTACAAGCTCAGGCGGCTCACTAGTAGGAAGTTACACTGTTAATGGGTTAGGCTGTAAACCAGCCTTCCAGCTCTTGGTTGGCCTAGCAGACGAGTACACACCCCAAGTAGCTTCAGGAATAACGGAGGTTCCCGCTGAGACCATCCGCAGGCTTGCCATGGCCTACAGTACAAGCAAGCCTGCTTCAATCTACTTCAGCAACGGAGTAGGCCGCAACTATCACGGCGATATCCTGTACCGTGCCATATGCACTCTGGCAGCCATCACGGGCGTTACTCCACCTCCTGGCGACCCCCACTATAGAGATCCTGTATTGAACTGGGGTGCATTTACGCACCCCAACAAGGCTGCCCCCTCCTACACGCGCATAGGCATCCTTAATATGTATGACGCTATCACTAAAGGGAAGCCCTATCCCATCAAGGCATTGTGGTTTGCTTTCCACAACTTTGTCAATCAGTGCGCCAACGTAAACAAGATCATCGGAGAACTTATACCGCAGCTGGAGTTCATAGTTGTTGCCGATATGTTTATGACGTCTACGGCAGAATATGCTGATATAGTGCTCCCAGTTTGTACCTTCCTAGAGCACGCAGACTTGGTCAATGGTGCTGCTCTTTTCCACCCCTACCTACAGCTACAGCAAAAAGTAGTTGAGCCTCTCGGCGAGTCCAAATCAGACATGCGTATTGTAAGCGAATTGGCCAAGAGATTGGGCTTTGAGGAGTATTTCGATAAGACCGATGAGGAGTTTGTCGATGTGCTACTTGCGTCCGGGCACCCCTCGGTAGAGGGCATCAGCGTAGAGAAGCTCAGGGAGGGGCCAATTAGGTTCAAGACTCCTCAACCCGGGGCTGGGTGGAAGTTCCGCACTCCATCGGGGCGGATCGAGTTCTACGTGGAGCGGTTGAGGGCGTTGGGGGAAGCGTTGCCCGTCTATAAGGAGCCCTTGGAAAGTGCCCGTACCCCCCTGGCCAAAAAATACCCGCTGGTACTCATTTCAACACATAGCAGGTTCAGTACCCATTCAATGTTTAGAAATGTGCCCAATCTCTTAGACATAGAGCCCGAGCCTACGCTGACCATAAACCCGGCTGATGCCCAGAAACGGAATATCAGGGACGGTGATATGGTGGTCATGTTCAACGATAGAGGTCGGGCAAGGCTTAAGGCTAAACTCAACAAAGGTATCAGAGCGGGTGTAGTCGCCACTGCCGAGGGATGGTGGTTCAGACAATACGGCGAGGGGGGACTAAACTGCCTGACCAGCGACGCGGTCAATCCTGCTCAAAACATATCCTACGAACCTAATATGGCCATGAACGATACCTTGGTCGAGGTGAAGGGAGCCTAGAAGGAGAAAATGTCAAAGCGATACGGGATGGTGATTGACTTGAAAAGGTGCATTGGCTGCCATTATTGCGTCGTTGCGTGCAAAATGGAGAACGGCATTACCCAAGGCTCCTGGGCACGAGTAGATACTGTAGGCGGGCAAACGATGGATACCGCCAGTGGCGAGTATCTGAACCTGATTATGTTTTACCTTCCCAGATTATGCATGCACTGCCGAGATGCCCCTTGCGTCGAGGTCTGTCCCACGGGGGCCTGCTACCAACGAGAAGACGGCATAGTCATGGTGGATTACGACAAGTGTGTGGGGTGTAAATATTGCATCGTGGCCTGCCCTTACGGGGCGCGTTACTACAACAAGGAAGGGAGCGCGTACTTTGCCGCAGAGCGTCCCAATGAGAAGCTGGGCTACCGGCCCCATAAGCTGCATATGACCGAGAAGTGTACGCTTTGCCTAGATAGACTCGAAAGCGGGAAAGAGCCGGCCTGTGTTGAGGTCTGCCCCACGGGGGCTAGGCACTTTGGTGACCTGAATGACCCGCAGAGTGAGGTTTCCCAGTTGATAGCCCGTAAACACGCTTCCCAGCTTCTAAAAGACTTGGGAACCGAGCCCTCAGTTTATTATCTATCACCTTAGGAGGAAGTAGTCGTGATGTTCCAAGAAAGGCAGACAACTTTTGGCTGGTTAGTAAGTGCTGACCTATTTCTGTCAGCCACTGGTGGGGGAGTCTTCTTGATCAGCTTTATTCTAGACCTTTTGAATAAATACGAACCAGTAGCCAGGATAGGCGGCATTTTAGGCCCTATATTGGTGTTGATCGGCGCTTCTTTCCTAGTGGCAGAGATCGGTTCTAAAGCCAAGCTTTACAAGCTTTTCTTCAATTTTAACCTATCGTCGTGGATGTCAAGGGGAACCTGGATCCTGACAATCTTTATCATCTTCGGCTTGGCATATTCGCTGACCGCTTTTACCGCATTCGGTTGGCTTCCCTGGAGCAAGGCGACAGCCTTGGGGCTGGGTATCGGGATGGTTGCTGCTTTGTTTGCCGGCCTAGCAACCAGCTACACAGGTTTCCTTTTCGGGGTAGTAAAAGGTATCCCATTTTGGAACATGCCCATTTTACCTCTGCTCTTCTTTCTCTCAGGCTTGTGTACTGGGATAGCTATCATTCTGGCGATTGCCTCTTTCTATAATACGATAGGGGTGACAGGCTTTCATCAACTGGGAGCGGCAGGGACTGTGCTTATTTTGTTGCAGTTACTAGCATTGGGAGGGTATCTAGAGATAGCTCGCCACTCGGGCGTTACATCCGCAGAGTCTGTTCATCTGTTAAAGACTCCGCTGTTCATCGGTGGGGTGGTCATGGTGGGGCTACTAGTACCTTTTTGTCTGCTAGCTTACAGCCTTGCCGTGAGGAATATGCTTATTCTTTCCATCTTGGGCGGGGTAAGTAGCGTGCTTTTGCTTATAGGAGGGCTCTTTCAAAGATACTGTATTGTAAGAGCAGGGGTATCTCGGCCTCTGTGTTGCACTTGAGAAGTGGCGAATCGCTTTGCCAAAAAGAGGAAAAGCTTTGTAGCTAAAATCAAAACGAAAGGGAGAGCTATGCAAACTAAGAAGATAGGAGTAGTTGGTTGTGGACTTATGGGCTCAGGCATTGCTCAGGTCTGTGCTCAATCAGGCTACCAAGTGGTAGTCTCAGAAGTAAGTGACGAACTATTAAACAAGGGGCTAGTCTCAATTAACAGTTTTCTCAGCAAAGGTATAGAAAAGGGCAAGATAGCTCAACAAGATAAGGACGCTGCACTTGACCGTATTCGAGGCACTACCAATGTTAATGACTTTGCCGATTGTGACCTGGTAATAGAGGCGGTGACTGAGAATATGGGCTTGAAGAAGAAGGTATTTGCTGAGCTAGACAAAACTTGCCCCCGCTATTCAATCTTGGCCACTAATACCTCAGCCCTATCTATTATTGATATAGCTACAGCAACCAGCAGACTGGATAAGGTGCTTGGGCTGCACTTCATGAACCCGGTGCCAATTATGAGGCTATTAGAGATTGTCCAGACTATTGCCACCAGCGATGAGACCATTGAAATCTGTAAGGAGTTTGGTAAGTCTCTGGGTAAAACCATAGTTATCGCTAAAGATACTCCCGGCTTTATTGTTAATCGGCTGGCTATACCATTTACTCTCAACGCTATCCGTATGCTTGAAGCCGGCATTGCCACCAGAGAGGACATTGATACTGCGGTAAACCTGGGTCTAAATCACCCTATGGGACCGCTAACCCTGGCTGATTTCCTTGGCATTGATACCCTGTACTATGCTGCTTGTGACATGTATGAAAAGTTTAAGGAGCCCCAGTATGCTCCACCGGTATTGCTGCAAAAGATGATTGCTGCCGGTTGGTATGGGCGTAAGACCGATAAGGGGTTCTACGACTATAAGTAAATTATGACGGAGTAAGAAAATATGGCTGGTATTGTAGCCTATGGAGCTTATATTCCAAAATATCGACTAAGCCGGGATGTGATTGCTCGGGCGTGGGGTTCAGGCTCTATGAGAGGTGAGAAGGCGGTTGCCAACTTTGATGAAGATACTATAACCATGGCGGTGGAGGCTGCCTTCGATTGTCTAGGTAGCATCGATCCGAAACAGGTTGATGGCTTGTACTTTGCGTCAACTACACCACCTTACAAAGAAAAGCAATCGGCAAGCCTGATAGCCACGGTGATAGATCTGCGCCGAGACATACTAACTGCCGACTTTTCTAATTCGCTACGAGCAGGGACTAACGCTCTGAAAGCAGGCTTAGATGCTATTGAGAGTAAATCGGCGAAGCTCATTCTAGTCACCGCGGCTGAATGTCGTCTTGGAGCAGCTGAGTCTGATTTTGAGCAGATCCTGGGCGATGGTGCCGTCGCCTTTTTACTGGGGGATTCAGATATAGTAGCTAACATAACTGGCAGCTATTCAGTAGCCGATGAATTTACCGATTACTGGAGAATGGACCGGGATACATTCATTAAGTCTTGGGAGGACAGGTTTACTAATATCTACGGATATATGAATAGTGTGCAGGGCGCCGTCACTGGCATTTTGAAAAAATACAACCTAGGCCCAGGCGATTTTTCCAAGTTAGTGTTATATGCCTCTAACCCCAGGCAGCACACTGATATTGCAAGGAGGTTAGGTTTTGATGTCAAGAGCCAGCTTTCAGACCTGCTATTTACTACGGTAGGTAATACTGGTACCGCACTAGCCCCGATGATGCTGGTAGCTGCTCTGGAGCAGGCAAGACCCGGGGACAAAATCCTCCTTGTCAGCTATGGTGACGGGGCTGACGCCTTTATTCTGGAGGTAACCCCAAATATCGAGAAGGTTAGAGATAGACGAGGCATCAAAGGCTATCTAGCTTCAAAAACCATGTTACCTAGTTACGAAAAGTATGTCCAATTTCGTAACCTCATGGCCACTGAGGAAGCGCGTGTATTTCCCAGTCCTAGCTCCGTTCCTTTGTTCTGGCGGGACAAGAAATCATTCCTCAGTTTTTATGGCAGCAAGTGTAAGCGTTGCTCACTAATCATGCATCCGGTGCAGCGTATTTGTTACCGTTGTCAGTCTAAGGATGAATATGAAGAGGTTAAGCTAGCTAAGACGGGCAAGATCTTCACTTATGCCGAGGACTACTTAGCTGATGTCCCAGTTTTACCACAAGTCTCGGCGTCTATCGACCTGGATGATGGGGCCAGGGTTTTTCTTCGTTTGACAGAAAGCGAGCCCCAGAACCCGACTGACCCACCACAGAAGATTGGTATGCCAGTTGAAATAACCTTCAGGAAGATGCATGACACTAGTGGTTTTCGCAACTACTACTGGAGAGCAAGACCAATAAGAGGAGGGAATTAGGTGAAAGGAGTGTTTGACAAGGTAGCTATCGTAGGTACCGGGTGCTGTAAGTTCGGGGAGAACTTTCACCAGAGTCGCTACGATATGATAATTGACGCTACTTTTGAGGCGCTTGAGGACGCTGGGATGGAGCTTAAGGATATTCAAGCAGCCTGGGTGAGCACTCAGCATGAGATGGGAGGTGCCTCAATTGTAAGCGATGCATTGAAACTTAATAACATCCCTATCAGCCGATGCGAGAATTTTTGTGCTAGTGGCATGGATGCTTTCAGGAATGCCTGCTTTGCCGTAGCTGCCGGTATGTATGACCGAGTTTTGGTTGTTGGTTATGAGAAGATCAAGGATTTGGCTACCCGGGGTCTGCCAACGCCACCATTAGGCTGGGGTGGGCATCCCATTCTTTTTGCCGATGCCCCACCGGTCTCCTTTGCCATGGCAGCAACCAAATATTTTGAGCGATATGGCATAGACCGGGTACCTCTAGCTAAAGTAGCAGTGAAGAATCACCACAATGGTAGCCTAACTCCCAAGGCACATCTTCAGCGGGAGGTAACGCTAGAACAGGTACTAAATGCGCCCCTTGTCGCCTGGCCCCTTGGGTTATTTGATTGCTGTGGTGTCTCTGACGGAGCCGCCGCCGCCATTATAACCAGAAAAGAAATAGCCAAAAGCTTTAGGGATGATTACATTACAGTGCGGGGGATAGGGCTTTCTGTATCTACAGCTAGGCCAATGGACCGGCCTGGTTACGACTACAACGGGTTTACTGAAACTGAGGTAGCGGCGATGCAGGCCTACGAGCAGGCAGGGATTAGTAACCCGAGAAAAGAGATAGATTGCGCCGAGGTGCATGACTGTTTCACCATCACTGAGATTTTAAATTACGAAGATTTACATTTCTGCGAGCGAGGGCAGGGGTGGCGGTTTATTGACGATGGTATCTCAACCCTTGAGGGGGAGTTGCCAGTAAATATGGACGGCGGCCTAAAATGTTTTGGGCACCCGGTAGGTGCAACCGGGCTGAGGATGGTCTACGAGGTATATAAACAGCTTCAGGGTAAGTGTGGCCCTCGACAGGTGAAACATGCTGAGATTGGTCTGGCTCATACCCTGGGTGGTGTACCCCGAAATTCCTGTGTCATCATTCTCAGTAACTAAACAAAAGCAAAGGAGTAATTATGATTGAGTACCGGAAGGAAGGTAGAATTGCCATAATCACTATTAATCGCCCTGAGGCATTGGGGGCTATGACTGTGAAAGGTTTTGAAGAGCTACATGATGCCCTTGTTGATTTCCGAGACGATGATGAGCTACTGGTTAGCATTATTACCGGCACTGGCGATAAGGCGTTTTGTAGCGGTGCAGATATAAAGGATATGCTGCCCTATATCAAGCGGACGGCCAACAAGCCCTGGCAGCAACCCACCACAATAATGCGCGGACTTAATATTTGGAAGCCACTTATTGCAGCGCTTAATGGTTTAACCTTGGGAGGTGGTTTAGAGATTGCGCTCGCTTGTGATATAAGGATAGCCTCGGAAAATGCCAAGTTTGGTTTTCCGGAGGTGAAAGCTGGTATGTTTCCCGGAGCTGGGGGTACTCAAAGATTGCCCCGGCTTATCCCGTCTGGTATAGCCGCGGAGATGATATTCAGCGGAAAAATGATAGATGCCACAGAGGCATATCGTGTAGGACTAGTAAACAAGGTGGTTCCGCTGGATAAACTCATGCCTGTAGCCAAAGAGATAGCTGAAGCTATCTGCGAGGCAGGACCAGTAGCGGTAAGAGCAGCTAAGGAGGCCATGGTTAGAGGCATGAGTTTGGGCTTAGACGAGGGCTTACAACTCGAGGGTACTTTGACCCGAACAGTGGTATTTTCTAGGGACTTTGAGGAAGGCATTATTGCTTTTGATGAAAAGAGAAAGCCCAAGTTCCAGGGAAGGTAAGGGAGGAACCAAGGTAATCGACAGGGCAGTGGTGTCGTGCTAAACTGAGAAGGAGGGAGACTAAGATGGCATTTGAGGCCTTATTTCAGCCGATACAAGTAGGCAAGGTAAAACTGAAAAACAGGTATATATGCTCACCATTGAACTTCATCTTCAATGATTGGTGTGGGTTCATGAACGACACTGAGCTATTTTTCTGGCTGGCACGCGCTATGGGAGGAGTGGCAGCTGTAGATTTTGGTGCTGTTCTTACAACTGAGCTTGGCAGAAAGATGGCACCTCATCCTTGGATTCACATGACTGGCCTAGAGCATGTACCAGGGCTAGCCTTTTTTACCGAAAGCATCCACCTGGCTGGCGCCAAGGCGATAATACAGGTGCTTCCTTCGGCCAGCGCTAGGAGCCATACCCGTTCAGGCCTGCAGGGCATAGCACCGACCGGGGGCATTATCTACCCTTGGGTCACGATCCCCTCAAAAAAAATGCTTGAGGTCATTAAAAAGGGTCTTATGGGCGTTGAGTACTCAAAGGCAGCTCGCAAGTATACTGCCCCACGCGCGGTTTCGAAGGAAGAGATAAAGACGATGATCATGGAGACGGCAAGGAACTGCAAGCTGGCCGTCTTGGCTGGGTTCGATGGCGTTGAGATACATGCCTGCCATCACTACCTGGTTGATATGTTCCGGGACCCTAGGTTCAATAAGCGCACCGATGAATACGGTGGCAGCGCTGATAATCGGAACCGTTTTGCTCTAGAGCTAACCGAGGCGGTGATCAAGTCAGTAAAAGAAGAAAGACCAGATATGGCGGTTGGCATTAGGATTGGTTGCGATACTGTAGCTGCGCATCCCTGGCCAGATGAGCGAGGCTACACACTTGAAGAGACAAAGGTCTTTGCCAAGCAGCTTGAAGAGCTCGGTATTGATTTTTGCCATATTACCACAGGGATTCCTCACCCTTACGCCCTCTCTGGGCCTAAGGACCCTGATGGTCAGTACCTTAATTGGGCACGCAAGCTCAAGAAGGTATTGGAGGTGCCCCTAATTACGACGAGCGTGCATGACCCGAAATTAGCCGAGCAAGCTGTTGCTGAGGGGATAACAGATATCATCTCACTGGGACGCCCATTGATCGCTGACCCTGACTTTGTCAACAAGGTCAAGGAAGGCAGAATTAAAGATATTAGAAAATGTAACAAAGATAATGCCTGCTGGTTAAACTTCGAGTTTGGTCTACCAGGGAGGTGTACAGTAAATCCTGAGGTTGGAAGGGAGCGTTTCAATCCCAAATATCACCAGCTCCAAGGCTTCAGGGGTAAGAAGATGTATCCGTATGTCTTGAGGGAGAGGGGTAAGGGGGTATAGCAAACCCTGAATTTTTCATAAAGGAGAATTGTCGTGCTTGGTGATTTCAAGAAGGACGAATACTTTAAGATCGATGTTGAAAGTCACATTTATCCGCCTGTCTTGGAGATGGACTACTTCACCCGCAGACACAAGTCCAGATATACTCTATTTGAGCGTCTCGGCGTGAGTGCTTTACCTGAATACCAAGAGATGAGCGAGAGGATGAGGGGAGTCTGGTCATCAGAACCCGAGGTTGTCATAGAGCTGATGGATATGTATGGCATTGATATGGCCTGTGTGATGCGTGAAAATATGATGATGATTACCAGCTGGGCTTACCCCATGGCCACCAATCGCTATGTTTTCAGCGCCTGTGAAAAGTACCCTGAGCGGTTTATCTTTCAGGCTAATGTCGGCCCTGTTCTGAGGAGAGGCGTGAAGAATGCTATCTGGGAGCTTGAGTATCTGGTGAAGGAGAAGAACTGTCGTCTGATCAAGATGTATCTTCCTGAAGAGGAGACTTATCCCAATGACCCGCAACTCTATCCCTTTTACGAGAAGATTTGTGAACTGGATATCCCGATGACGGTTCACACTGGAATGTCATGGGGGCAGTTGTTGGGACCCAGCAAGTACTGCCGACCAATATACTTGGACGATGTGGCTACCGAATTCCCGGAACTGAAAATTATAGGCTTTCATGCTGGCTGGCCCTACTGTCGCGAAATGAACATGGTTGCTTCCAACCACATCAACATGTACATCTCCCTCAGCTTGCTGGTGCCTTGGGGGATCACAATGCCATGGCGCTTTGCCGAGATCTTAGGGGAGGCAATTCAAAGTGTAGGAGTAGACCGCGTTATCTGGGGTACCGATTACTTTGGGCCATTCTGTGAACTGGCGATGAGGTTATCAGTAGAGGGTCTGAGCGATTTCGAGATGCCCGATGAGCTGAGGGGGAGATATGGTCTACCCCCGCTAACGGACGAGGATAAGGCTAAGATCTTTGGCTTAAATCTTGCCAAACTTCTGGGCGTGGAAGCTAAGAGACGTACGCCGTGATTCTAAATTTCGCAAGGGGGACAGGTTCACTGCGCTTCGCGAGGTAGAAAGATGTCCCATCGTTCAGGTAGGCTCAGCGCAAGCATAATATTGTGGTCTTGACTTCTTCCCCAATAGGGTGAGGGAAAATATTGGGGCCTAGAAAGGAGAACCGTGGGGAATAAAGAATATGTTGCCATAAAGGACGATTTTCTGAGCAAGCCATTGTATCCTTTGGGAGATGTTAGGCTAATGGGGAGCAGGTGCTGTGCTTGCGGGGAGGTCTTTTTCGGAAAAGCAGTTGCCTGCCAACAATGTCAGGGTGAAAATATGGAGGACATAGCCCTGAGTCGTTATGGCACACTTTATAGCTACACAATTGCCAGAAACAGGCCCCCCGGAGATTTCAAAGGGCCTGAACCTTTCGAGCCATTCGCTGTAGGGCTTGTGGTGCTGCCTGAAGGCATCGGAATCTTAGCACCACTTAAAGGGCTGAACCTTGACGAGATTAAGGTCGGTATGGAACTGGAGCTATCGATAGAAGAATTTTACACAGACGAAGAGGGAAGAGGTGTATTGGCATACGGCTTCAAACCTCGAAAAAAAAGCAGGGAGCAATAATATGAGGGAAGTAAGCATCGTTGGATTTGGGATCCACAAGTTTGGAAGGTTTGATGATGAGTCGTATATAGATATAGGTTTGACGGCAGCCAAAATGGCATTGAAGGACGCAGGCATGAACTGGAGAGATGTGCAGGTTGCTTTCTACTCGCGCATGTACCTTCCAGCTACAAGCGGGGTAAGGACGCTGACCCAACTGGGAAGGACCGGCATCTCGATCGTAGATGTGGAAGCTGCTTGTGCCAGTGGAGGGGCTGCTTTAAGGCAGGCATATCTAGCGATAGCCAGTGGAGCTTACGATAATGCACTTGTCTTAGGCGTAGAAAAGATGCCTCGCGGCTTCATGGATCCATCGCAACTCTATGAGGACTGGCAGATAAAGATGGGGCTGTCACAGAATCCGATGTATTGGGCGATGTCGGCACGCAGACATATGGAGGATTACGGAACAACTGTAGAGCAGATAGCAAAGGTAGCAGTTAAGAACCATAGAAACAGCGTTTACAATCCAAATGCTATGTATCAGAAGGAATTTACCTTGGAAGACATCCTTAACTCCCGCATAGTTAACGATCCAATAAGATTGCTGATGATTTGCGCTCCAAATGAAGGGGCGGCAGCGGCGGTGCTCTGCGCGAAGGACATTGCCCACAGGTATACAGACAAACCCATTGATATAGCTGCCTGTATTCACAAAGTTGCCCTGTATAATGACTGGAGAGTTCCTGCTAGGTCAATGAGTGCCAGGGTCAAGAACCCCCATGTTACCGAACTGGCATCAAAAGAGGCTTATGAGGCAGCAGGCATAGGTCCCGAGGACCTGGATGTGGCAGAAGTCCAAGACACAGACGCCTTCATAGAACTTCAGACGTACGAGCACCTGGGCCTTTGCAAGCCGGGTGAAGGTGGCAGGCTCATTGACGAAGGTGTAGTGGAAATTGGAGCCAAGATTCCGGTTAATGCGAGCGGGGGGCTAATCTCCAAGGGGGAACCTATCGGTGCCTCGCATTTAGGCCAGATATACCATATCGTTCAGCAATTGAGAGGAGAACTAGGACCAACGCAAGTGCCTAATGCTAAGGTCGGCTTAGCCCATGTTACGGGTGCAGGAGGTAATTGCGCCGTTACAATATTGAAGAGGTAGAGGTTGAGCTATGTTCTGGAGCGAAACGATGAACTTTAGTTTTTCCAAAGAAGAGGAAGATTTCCATGAGGAAATTCGCCAGTTTCTGAGAAGGGAATCCGAACTGGTGGAGCAGGTGCGAATTGAGATAGACGACGGTGCTGGCCAGGGGCCCTGGTCGAAAGAGCTCATCAGAAAGCTAGGCGCCAAAGGTTATCTCACTCCTTCCTGGCCTGAGAAATATGGTGGCCTGGGTAAGCCGCCTATCTACACGTATATTGCACATGAGGAGATAGCATATCTGGTTGGTGCCCTTATTATTGTTGGCGTAACCTTTACCGGGCCATCGATCCTGCTCTTTGGTACCGAGAAGCAAAAGGAGGAGTATTTGCCAAAGATTGCCAGAGGAGAGGTTCTATTCGCTTTAGGGTATACAGAGCCACAGGCGGGTTCTGATCTCGTAGCCTTAGAGATGCGCGCTGTTAGAGAAGGTGACTACTATATAATAAATGGCCAAAAAACATTTAACACCGCCCCCCACTTTGCTGACTACCACTGGCTTGCAGCAAGGACAGATCCAAGTGCTTCTAAGCATCGCGGTATATCGTTGTTTATCGTTGACCTCAAAAGTCCCGGCATCAGCATTCGCCCCATGATAGGCTTGGGAAAGTTTAGGGTCAACGAAGTATTTTATGATGATGTTAAAGTTCCCAAAGAGAACTTGGTGGGTGAGGAAAATCGTGGCTGGTATCATATGAGCACAGCACTGAGCCTTGAGCGCACCTGGCTCGTAGGCATTACCCAGCGGGACTTTGATGAGTTGTTGTCTTACGCTAGGAGCACTGAGCAAGACGGAAGGCTTCTTGCAGATGACCCAATGATCAAACAAGAGATGGCCCAGTTAGCTATTGAGATAGAGATGGCGCGACTGCTGGCCCTTCGTGTAACTTGCCTAAGAGACAAAGGCACTGCTGCCGATTGCGAGGCGGCTATGTCGAAGATGTTTGGCAGTGAGGTGCAGTATAGGCTTGAAGACGAGTGGATGAAAATCCTTTCCCTCTATGGCTCATTAGAAATGGGTTCGGCAGGGGTCCCTCTTGATGGTAGGGTAAGTCGCTGGTACTTCAGGGCTGTGCGCGATGTGTTAACCCGGGGAACAAACGAAATAATGAAAGCCATCATCGCTCGCCGCAAACTTGACCTGCCTCGATGAATATCAAGGCCAGATTGCTAGATAGGACTTAACCATGGATATAGATTTGAACGAAGCGCAAAAGATGCTGCAGAGAACGGCTCGCGATTTCTTTGAAGCTAAATACCCGATGAGCATGGCCAGGAAAATGGTCGACGATGAGAAGGGATGTCTTCCCGGTGTGTGGCGTGAAATCGCGGATTTAGGCTGGTTGGGCTTAATAGTTCCAGAGGAGTATGGTGGTGAGGGCTGCAGCTTTCTTGATTTGTTGATACTTCTTGAGGAGACGGGGAGGGTTTGTTTCCTTGGCCCGCTTTTCTCAACGGTAGTGCTTGGGGAGCTTCTCATCCTTTGCGCCGGAAGCGAGGAACAGAAAAAGAGCGTCCTGCCCAGAATGTGTAGTGGTGAACTTCTCGCCACAATGGCTTTGACTGAGGGTGTTAGCTTCAAGCCAGAGGGGATTACCTTGGAAGCCGTTGCTAATAAAGACAATTTCATTTTGTCGGGTACCAAGATATTTGTTCCTGACGCTCATTGGGCTGACCTTTTAATTTGTGTAGCCAGAACAAAGAAATCGCAAAATACAGAAGATGGGATAACAATATTCCTAGTTGATAGCAAAAGGCGAGGGTTCGAGCGCAACCCGCTCAAAACAATAGATGGGAGCAAGCAATCTGAGGTTATTTTTAGGAATGTTAAAGTCCCTCAGGAGAATATCCTCGGACCATTGGACGGGGATTGGCCGATTGTAGAAAAGATTCTTCAATTTGCGGCAGTCGCCAAGTGTGCTGAGTCACTCGGCAGCGCTGAGAGAGTACTTGAGATGACGGTTCAATATGCTAAGGAGAGGCAGCAGTTTGGGCGACCTATCGGTGCTTTCCAAGTTATTCAGCACTTTTGTGTCGACATGCTAACGGATGTTGACACAATGAGATTAGCCACATATCAAGCGGGATGGATGCTGAGCCAAGATATTACCTGTCGCAAGGAAGTATCTATGGCCAAGGCATGGGTGGCGGAGGCTTTCAAGCGGGTTGCTCTCTATGGACTTAAGATACACGGCGGTGCTGGTTACATGGAAGACCACGATATGTCCCTGTATTTCAGGAGGGCACAGACAGCTGCGTCCTCTTTTGGCAACGCAGACTTTCATCGCGAAATGGTAGCTCAAGAGCTGGCTATCTCAGCCTAAGAAATCAAGAGGAAGGGGTGTGAATGAAATACGAGACCATCTTACTGGAAAAGAGCGGCGGGATTGCTACTATTACTCTAAACCAGCCTGAAAAGCTGAACGTGTTTAGCCACAAGATGATGGATGAGCTACTCAAGGTGCTTAGTGATATAGCTAGCGATCTTAATGTGCGAGTGGTTGCATTCACTGCCACTGGTCGTGCATTTAGTGCCGGTGTGGATATACGGGAGCACTTTGTCCAATCTATCGAAAAGAGAAAGAAGGGAGAGCTCAATATAGCCCTACAGGACTTCTTTAGCAAGAAAGGTGTGCCAGCGATAATGAACCTGGGCAAGCCTATAATTGCTGCTATAAATGGCCCTGCTATTGGTTTGGGTTGCACAATTTGTTTGGCGTGCGATCTTAGGATAGCTTCAGAAAAGGCACGGCTGGGTTTAGGATTTGTGCGACTTGGAGTAACCCCTGAATTTGGCTCGACCTACTTTTTGCCTCGTTTGATTGGGATAAGCAAAAGCCTAGAACTCCTTTATACCGGAAGGATTGTCGATGCTCAGGAAGCAAGGGAAATAGGTCTGGTCAACAAGGTTGTGCCAGCAGATAGACTGATGGATACTACCTATGAGCTGGCAGAGGGTATAGCCAAAGCTCCAGCTATTTCGGTGAGGCTAATTAGAGAGGGCATTTACCAGGGAGTGGATGCCGATCTAGCTACAGCATTGAGGTGGGAGCATTTTGCCTTCAATGTTTGCCTTTCTACTAATGATCACGAGGAGTTAGTGAAAGCGTTCTTGGAGAAAAGAGAGCCACGGTTTAAAGGAAAGTGAGACTTGTTGGAAACTGCCAAGAGGTTACTGGTTAAGGTATGAACTACTCTGGCAAAGGATAGGAGCCAATAGTTGTCGATGAATAGCGTAATTTGCACTGTCTAGGTGATAGGGAAGAATCAAAAAGACAAGATGCACGGAGTGTAGTTGCCTATTGGGAGATGGGGAGTCAGCTACGGTATTTGTACGATGATTAACTATGAGAAACAGGGAAGAATTGCCATCTTCACTATTGACCGTCCAGAAGCCAGAAATGCTATGAATGCACAAGGGATGCTGGAGTTACGCGATAAGATGCTGCAGTTCAGTAACGACCAGGACTTGTGGGTTGGTGTCATTACCGGTGCCAGCGAAAAGGCATTTTGTGGTGGGGCTGATGTTAAAGAAATGGTCTCCTTTCAGCAGGCTCACCCCGGTCAATATTGGGAGCGCCCAGATTCGCCCATGCGCGGACTCGAGATATGGAAACCGCTCATTGCTGCTATTAATGGTGTAGCACTAGGCGGTGGCCTAGAAATAGTGTTAGCTTGCGATATAAGGATAGCCTCAAAGAATGCCCGGTTTGGCACACCGGAAGCAAGCTTGGGCCTGATGCCAGGCTGGGGGGGCACACAAAGGTTACCCAGGATGATTCCATGGGCAAGAGCTGCTGAGTTACTCCTGGGAGGTAAAACGATTGATGCTCAGGAAGCATACCAAGTAGGTTTAGTTAATGAAGTCGTGCCACCACCAGAGGTTATGCCTACAGCCATCAGACGGGCCGAAACAATGTGTAAGCTTGGTCCCTTATCCCTGAGAGCAATAAAACAGGCTATGATTAAAGGGACAAGCACTTCACTGGAAGAGGGTCTGCAGATTGAAAAAGAACTGGTGAAATACCTTGTTTCCACCGAGGATTTTGCCGAGGGAGTCAACGCTTTTGTAGAAAAGAGAAAGCCTGAATATAAGGCAAGGTAAATATACCGAGTAAGGAGCATTGCTACGGTAATTCGAGAAATCAGAGGTTTTCATGATTACAGCAACAGCTTATCAGCAGGGTAAAACCGTCTTAGAGGCGACCAGAAACTGGGGGCTTATCTATGACTGGCTGGAGTAAAAGAGCTAGCCAGGGGTGATGAGAAGGCTCGGGAAGCAAGGTTTTTCATAGGAGGATTACCAAGACAGGCAACAAGTGGCTGCGGTGGGCATTTTGAGGCAGTGTAGCCTGCTGCTCGTAGCGATGCCGACCTCTAAGCCTATTATGAGCGGCGTTAGCATCTTTCCCTATTCTGAGCTGCCAAGGTGGTAGTCGCCACAGGCTATTAACCATTGTTTATTGCGTCTTAACTCAGGGGCACCTCTACCAGAAGAGAATTAGGAGGAGTGTGGTCCCAGCCGTTCTCATTACCTCCTAGCTGATGCCTAGCCATCGAGCTCTGCAGAGGTTAGGGGGAAGGTTATTGTGTGGAGGCTTTGCCTCGACGCATAGGAGGATGACTGAACAAGAAATAATGCGAAGGACAAAACTGAAAACGACAAAAGGTTGATAAGAACTTGCACTATGTTTCAGAGGGAGGATAATAAGTGGATGTATCCGGTAAAGAGCAGGTAATAAAAAGCAATTGCCGGGGTTGCCACGGTGGCTGTGGGGTATTAGTCTATGTCAAAGACAGGCGCATTACCCAGATTGAAGGTGACCCTGATTTTCCCACCAATCATGGTAGCATGTGCAGTAGGGGTCTCGCCTTTAAGCAACTGGTGTATCATCCTGATCGGCTTTTATATCCGCTCAAACGAGCTGATGGTAGGGGTGGGGGCAAATGGCAACGCGTGTCTTGGGATGAAGCCTTAGACACCATTGCTGAGAAGTACAAAGAGATTAAGGGAGAGTATGGGGCTGAGGCTATCGTGCTTGGCTTTGGCACTGGGCGTAATTATCAAGGCTATCTTTACCGTTTTGCCAACCTACTGGGAACACCCAATATTATCAGCGCTGGGCATATGTGTTACGGGCCCAAGGTCTCTATCTCCAGCATTATCTGTGGTCAGCTACCATTGAGTGACTTTGATGGTAAGCCAAGTTGCGTGATGGTGTGGGGAAATAATATGGTCTGGACCAACCCTGACGAATATACCGGCGAGAACCTGTGCCGGGCACTATCGGAAGGAGCAAAACTCATCGTCGTTGACCCTAGGCTAAC
>Ga0315296_10000301_pt1 | contig 45403 bp, 27 predicted proteins | sample YL17G14_18_MG_FD_203921 | JGI IMG/M metagenome (GOLD analysis project Ga0315296, IMG submission 203921) | Sediment microbial communities from Yellowstone Lake, YNP, Wyoming, USA - YL17G14_18 | ecosystem: Environmental > Aquatic > Freshwater > Lake > Sediment | place: USA: Wyoming | collected... | reverse complement strand
CCAGCAGCGCGAGGTCGCGCACTCCGGTGGGGGTATCCACCTGTGGCTGATTCAGCAGCCTGTCCACCTCCTCGACAGTGAGATGCTTGGGAGCCAGGCTGGGCCCCACGCGGATGGAGCGCAGGCAGAGGGCGGGGCTGGTATCCAGCACCCGGTTATCGACCAGGAAGTTGAAGAACGAGCGCGCGGCCGCGATGGCGCGGTTGATACTGGATGGTGAGCGGCCCGCCTGCTGCTGAGCGCGGAAGTGCTCTCGCAGATCGGCTGGGCGGACCTGGGCGAGGCGGGCTGGCAGCGCCGCCATCAAGGGCTCCAGGTCCCGCCGGTAGGCCCGGACGGAGTGCGGCGAGCGTCCTTCGAGGGCCAGCGCATCTAGAAACTCGCTCAGGCGAGAGCGGGTCTGCGGCGTGCTCCCTGCCTTCCTCCCACCTACCTGCCCTGATTCTGCCTTGGTCATCCTGGCCTCCTGGGGCGCCAGTTGCGCCATCCGATAAGTGATTAGGGAGGATGTTCAGAAGGAAGTCAAGGCGCAAAGGCATCGGACAATGGCCAGGCAGCGTGGCAGGGGGGGGCTTCCGAGAGCCCGCGCTGGATGCCACGAGGCGCACAGACGCGCCCACAACGGCGCGAAGCGCAGGCTGCCGAGGCACAGCCCCAGGCGGAGGCCGAACGGCCCACACGGGCGCATGTGGCGCGCCGTTCGCGCCCTTCGACTGCGCTCAGGGCCAGGCCCACGTGCGCACCCCGAGATTCTGACTGTGGCGATCCGCGGCCACTTCGCCGAGAGGATGCGGGCGCTGTCCGAGAGCACCGGAATGAGCCTGGCGAAACTCCTCAAGGACGCCCTGCTCGTCTACGAGGGCGCCATCGAAGCCGGCTGCGAACCGGGCACCAGCCGCGCGCCTGACAGGAGTCCGTGGATCAGGACGAACAGCAGACGGAATCAGTTCGGCTGTTGCCAGTCACCGCATCACGTTCGCGTCTTCGCGTCACCAGCGATGATTCGGCCGACTGCCCCGCTCTGTCGTATCGGGGGACAGACGACGCTGTTGCCCAGTCGATGTAGGTGTCGATGGTCCGCGATTCCCCTGCCGTGGCGGGGTCTGCCATAGTGTCTTCGGACGCACGTCCGCAGTGCTCTCACCCTTGGCCGGGCCCAAACACGTCCCCGTTCCTCGCCAGCTGGGCCTCGAGATCCTCGTCGTACCGAATCGCGATGACGCGGTAGCCGAGGTCCGCGAGCCTGGCGCGTTCGGTCTCGTCATGCCTCTTTCGATCCGGCTGGTCATGATCGGGACCGTCGCAGAAGACGGCAACACCCGGAATGCCCGCCCTTTCGTAGTAGAAGTCCGCCTCTGCGTACACATGCTCCTCCGGGCGGTACTGCGCTCGGTCAGGTAGCCGACGCCTCGTGTTGAAAAGCAGGTCCAGGAACGCAGCCTCCAGCGATGATTCGCGATCCAGCCGCTCCCTGAGCCACTGGTACTGCTCCTCATAGGGCCGTTCCTGCGGCTTCGGAGATGTGGTGCTACCCGCCAGCGCCAGCAGGTAGTCCTTGATCACTCGGCGATCTAGCAAAGCGTGGTCTCGCTGGTTCACGTAACTCAACAGGCACCTGTAGCACGCCCGGCTGCACGCCTCAGGGTAATCTTCACCCTTCTCCGGGTCGAAGTGGCAGATGCGCAGCGACTCGGCTGCAACCTGTGCAATCGCCCTGGCGTCTTCCATCAACCTGGGCCACACCCCCGTCCCACCCTCCGCCGCCTCCCAAAGCAGGAGTCGCCGCTCGGCCCCCGCGCCGATGCGTTCCGCCACGATCTCGCGCTCCTCTACCTGGAACACCTCCTGGATGCCACGCTCAAGCGCAGCCCCCAGGCTCGCGAGGAATGCCTCGTCCGGCACCGCATCCTCCAGCTGTCCCGCCACCCGTGCGCTAACCAGCAGCAGATTCCTCGTGTCTCGCACGAACGGTCGGATTCCGGTTATGATGCTCGCGCCCTCGATGTCCCCAGCGTGGTCATCCTCCGCTGGGTTTCGCGCCCAGTATCCGGTCTTGGCATCCATGGCAAAGCCGTTGTCTCTGGCATTCCGCCACTTGTGGTTGACGCGCCACAGAGCTGCCTGCGGAGCGTGAATGAGACGCATCAACTCCCTGCCTTCCTCTCCAGCGACCACAGCCCGCTCTGCCAGGTCGCGTCCATCCGGGCCTCGCGCGAAACGGTAGTGCGTCGTTATGTGGAACCCTTGCCGCACTCGCTCCTCTTCATCGCACGTGATGCGCTCTACGCGCGTTCCGGACACGGCGGTCATCTCGAACAATGCGGGAAGGTACTCGCTACGGGCACCGTCCAACTCCGTGTCACAGCGCTCACACCGATCGGCGCCAGCCTGCTGACCCTCGTGGAAGTAGCCGCAGGTGTTGCATATCTTCGCTGTTGCAAGGCGATGCTCCAGTCCGCCCGGCGGGAGGATGCAGCGGTCAAGCCGATACTTACGTCCCTCGTGATACATGATGTTTCTAGGCCCGAACTCTCCCAGCGCCAGGAATCGAGCGCGGTCAACGTTGTGCTGCGTCTCCCTGTACGGCAGCATGGCCCGTACCGGAAGCCGTGGGAAGTTGTAGCCGGGGATGAATCCCTCGCTCGCCAGGTAGCGGTAGGGGTAGAAGTCTGACTCGCTGTAGCCCCCCTCGTTGAGCAGCAGTTCAAGTTGGCGCTTGGCCTCCGTCTCGCGCCGCTCCGCCTCTCTCCGTTCCCTCCTATCCCTCGAGTTGTCGATCACCTTGCGGGCATCGTCTCGCTGCCGGACAGCAGAGGCGTGTAGTTCCCGCCAGCGGTCGAACGCCCGGTCGAACTCGATGGGTGCCTGCCCAAGCACCTGATCAAGCCAATCTGCCGCGTACCACGGGGCTTGCGTGACGCTCTCCCCACATGCGTCGAGCAGCGACTGGCAAGACTGCTTCACGCGCGCCATCCCGGGATCACCGGACTGCAGGCGTTGCTGCATGTCGGCGTTCAGCGGACGCGGTTCCTGGGCGAGGTCCAGCATGTCGCGCATGCTGTGTCCAAGGTTCAAGCCTGCTGCCGCAAGCCACACGGAGTGAATGTGTGCCTTAACCAACTCCCCATTCCCAAGGTCAAGGCGCGCGGGAGCGACAGTTCCCGACACCATCTCCTGCCGCTTGCCGAAGAAGTACTGGTCGTGCGCGTTGCCCTCGCCGCAGAACGCCACCGCCAGTGCGGGTCGGCCTCCCCTGCCCGCTCTTCCGCTTCGCTGTGCGTAGTTTGCCGGAGTCGGCGGCACGTTCCTCATGTGCACGACGTTCAGGTCAACGATGTCAATCCCCAACTCCATCGTCGGCGAGCAGAACAAGGCCGACAGCTTCCCTTCCCGGAACCGCTCCTCCCGGTCCTGTCGGAGTTCGAACGGCACTTGGGCCGTGTGTTCTCGCCCCTCAACGCCCGCGAGGTGCTGCGCCGTCTCCTGGTAAAGCGACGCGAAGAACTGGTTGGCCTGTCGCTCCTGTTCTTTCATGCGCGCACTCGGTGCCCATCTGGTCCGGACCGGATCGGGCGGGGCGGGAGTGCCATCACCAAGTTGCCAGCGCAGGCAGGACGTAATTACCTGGACGGCCTGCCCCTCTCCGGAGACGGTCGGCACCAAAACGAGGAACTGGCCCTTCAACGCCTCCGCCAGTGCCCGTAGCAGTTCCTCATAGTCGTGCGGTGAAAGGTCCTGGGGCAAAGCCCACCTCTCTCGCACGCGCAGGAACCTGCCGACGCGCGTCGTTGCTCCGAGACTGCGCTCTCGCTCGTCGCTAAGCGGACCCTGCCCGGGCAGGACGAAAAGGCGGCTTTGTCTCGGAGTGTCTCCTTCTTCGAAGGTCCACGGCTCCTTGATGGTCTGCTGCACGCGCCTCCACAGTTCGTCCTGGGGAGCCGGCTGCAGGCAGTGCACGTCAAGAGCCAGGTCACGGAGCAGGTGGCTAAGGAATGCCCTAACGACGCGCTCTCGCACAGGCGGCTCTGAAGCCGCCAACAGCGGGTGGTGAGTCCAGTGGCTCGGATCAGCACAGACCTGCTCCAGCCCTTCGAACCTCATGCGCAGCAGGCCACATTGTTCCAGATTCGGCTGGATGATCCGCCAGCCGCGCCGCAGATCTTCGTAAAGCCTGTACTCCAGCAGCAGGCGGAAGACTTCCTCGTTCCGCTCCCTCCCCGGCCCTTGCTCTGCTGGCGCCTTTGCGTACAGTTCCTGCGGCAGCGACAGTGCGTCGAAGACGGCCCGGGCAACCTGCGCATGATCCAGTTGCTTCCGGTCTCTCAGCGCGCGGTAGAGGGCCGCGCGGACTAGCGCAACCTGCACGAAGTCGTTGAAGTGCCCGGCCTGCAGCGAAGCATCCTGCCGGTTATCGGTGAAACTCAGTAGTTTGCGCGCATCCTGCGGCACCAGCGGATCATCCTTGAGCCTGACAGCAGTAGACGTTGCCACAACCGTCGTTGAGGTGCTGCGGCCCGTGTGGCTCAGGCGCATCAGTTTGCGGAAGTCGTTCCTCTCAATACGTTCGTATGCAATGCCGCACCGCAAGCAGAGCATAAATGGCTTCGGCTGGAACCAGCCCTCCACCGTCGCACCCTCTGGCGGGTCTATCAAGCCAATGGGGGAGACGGCCATTTTCTGGGGGACATGCTGCCTATAATCCCGTTTCAGGCGCCTGCCGGCGCGCGTGTCCTGGTACCAGTGGTCGGGCAGGTCATTCGCGTTCTTGTCGGTGGACCAGACCTCCTCCGCGTCGAGCATGAAGTAACCGGGTGTCGTGTTCTCTTCCGCCTCCGAGAACTCCAGGAATGGCTCGTCCGGCACGAGTTCCTCACTCCCTGGCGCGCCCCTGCGGACTACCATGTAGTATTCCTGGCCACACTCCCGGCAGAAGGCCAGCGGGTAGAGCCGCGATTCGGCGTCGGGACCGTACTGCTGCCCTTCGAGGGTAATGTACCTGTCTGCCGATGGCTGTAGGCTTGCATAGACCGCCCCGCCGCCCGCCAGGAACTGGTGCAGGCGAAAGGCGAAAACTGGATCGTTCTCCTCGTTCGTCACGCCGTTTCCCAGCGCAAGCAAGTCCTGCAGTTTCCTGCGGCAGGTCTCCTCTGGCAGGCCGCTCTGCTCGCTGAGTCTGTTGACCCCCTCGTCAAAGGTAATCGGGGTGCGGCGAACCAGCCGCCCATCTTCGACCGCCACCCCGAAAGTCTCCTCGATCCACCCGGCAAGTGGGTCTTGCCGAATGCCCTCCAGGCTCTGCGGTGGAAGAGGTGCTTCAACTGCCGCGCGCAGTTCCTCCTCGGTCCCAGGGACTTGAACCTCCACCACCCGCCGCAGCGACTCGTCAATCACGTTCTCGGGCTTCGCTGTCACCCCGAACAGTTGGGTTGCTGTTGCCGCCGCTGCTGCCCGGCGCTCGTCTCGAGTGCCGCCGCTCACCAGCGTCGCGCTCGTGCCGACGCACAGCAGGTTGGGGTTGCCCATCCGGTCGCGCAGTCGGCGGATGAGCATCGCCACATCCGCTCCCTGCCGCCCCCGGTAGGTGTGCAACTCGTCAATCACCAGGAACTCGACGTTGCCGGAAAGCGTGCGGTCGAAGAAGTGCCGCTCCGTGGGGCGCAGCAGCATGTACTCAAGCATCACATAGTTCGTCAGCAGAATGTGCGGCGGGTTGTCGAGAATCCGCTGCCGCACCTCGTTCCGCTCTTGCCCTGTGTACTTCTCGAATCGCACCGGGGACGAGGGCATCTGCTCGGTGTAGCGCGTCAGAGCCTCGTACTGGCTGTTGATCAGCGCGTTCATCGGGTACACGATCACCGCGCGCACCCGCCCCTGCTCCGGGCTGTTCCGGACGATGTGGTCGTAGATGGGGATGAGATAGGCCAGCGTTTTTCCCGAGCCGGTCCCCGTGGTCACCAGGTATGGTTCGCGCTGCCCCGCCGCTTCCATCGCTTCATGCTGGTGGCGGTAGAGGCGCAGGGGCTTGCCGTCCGGCCGCCTGAAGAAGTCGGCGGTCGCAGGCAGGATCACGCCCTGAGCGGCCAGTTCGTCCAGCGTGGGCCCCGGCTCATAGGCGGGGTTCAGTTGCAGGATGCTGTCCGGCCAGAATACCGCCTTGTCGAACTGCTCCTTGACGTGCTGGTCAATCCGCTCATCACGGATGCGCACGAAACTCTCGACGTACCGCCGGTAGTCTGAGACTACCCCCTCGCGTAGCGCGAATATGTCCATGCTTTTTCTCCAAGGTTGGGTCCTGCTGGTCCCGCCGTGTCAGCGGATGCCACAGCGAGTCACCAGCTGGCACCCTCTACTTGTACTTCCCTGCCTGGTCAGCGCAGTGCTGTCTCACTACCCCTACCCAGCGGTCGTACCAATACCAATCACCAGCCGCCACGATCGCGCCGAACCCTTTCGCTGGATTCTTCGCATCCATCTGCTTCCAAAGCCGTATATGGTGCTGCATATTGAAGCGCACAAATCCCTCATCCCGCATCATCTTGACTATCTGCTTTGGGCGATATTTCGCCCTCTCCACTTCTTTGATAGCTACGTACTCACGGTTGATCGCCTGCGCAAGCTCCGAATCAGCCGGGATAAACTCGATAACTCGATCAGCCTGGCCAGGCTTGCCGACCAGCTTGCGCGAGAAAAGAAATCTCAGGGCAAATCGCGGATCGTTCAGTTCATCGGTGCTGAGTCCCCCGTCGAATTTGGCAATGTAGTTCCTCACATTCCATGGGATGTCTTCAGGCACAGTCACCGATACCTGGTCCGAGCTGAGGCGAACAAACTGGATGCTGTAGGTCAAGAAGGTGTCAATCCCGTATTGTTCACCGAACAACTCCTTCATGTAGTCGTTGAAGTTCACGCAACAGGCTTGATATCTCGCGCTCAGGTAGTCGTCCAGCTGGGGCGGCATATGGTGCTCTATTTCATGGCGGAGCCCCAGGAGAAACCGCAGGTTCTTCTTTGTGGCCTCATCCAAAGGACATTTGTCGCATGCGAGGCACTTCTCCATCTCCCAATACCTGAAACTCCCATCCTTTGTCCGAAGAAACCGGCGTCGCTGTTCTCTCTGTTCGTAGTAACGGTACTCGATCCAGTGCTTCCTATAGTAGGCGTGCAGAAGGTAAGTCCACGCGATGGTCATGAGGACGATTAACGTTTCGGACTTGAAGGTCATCAGAGGGTTGTTGAAGGTCTGGATCGCGTTCAACGCGGCTTCTCGGGCCTTGCAGAGAAGTTGCCGGCGTACTGAGTAGATACGACGCGTGGCGTCCATCACTGGTTCCCTAGGTTTAGCCGGTGCCAGGCGGCGAGGACGAGGCGGCGGGTGCGGTATTCGCCGTAGAGGCGCTCTTCTTTTTCTTTCAGGACGCGGAAGGTCTCACCTGGGAAGTCAAGGGCGGGCTCGGCGGGCAGTAGGTGCGGCCCGGAGCAGGTGGGGTCTTCCCATGGGTCAAGGACGTCCTCAAGTTCCTTCGCGGAAAGACCATGCGGGTCGAGGATGTAGCGCAGTTGCTTTCGGTTGAGGCCGTAGAGGTGGGCGTAGTAGGCATCCAGTTCAGCCCGCAGCACCGCCCGCCGATCCGGGTCCCAGGTGAACGGGGGGCCGTCATAGCCCAGGTCTTCGGCGAACGGCTTCAGGTCCCAGGCGGTGTAGGCCAGCTCTAGCAGGCGCGGGACGATGAAGTCCAGGTCGGCCTGAGTGTAGCGGTCGGGGGGCAGGACCGAAAGTTGCTGAACAATGAAGAAGTTCATGTTCACACCTGCAATCTTGCTCCTCGCCACATAGTCGAAGACTAGGGCGCTCAGATTACCGATCAGGCGGGCAGCCAACTTTGCCTCCGCTTGCGTATTTAGTAGTGGAGCACTGTTGCCGACTGCCGCGCGAGGTAGTACTGCGAAGATGGCCGTGCGCTCAACTACGTTGCTGGCTATGTTTCGGAAACCCAGCAGCCAATTCCGACGGGTATGGTCAGCCAGACGAGCCTCGACCTCCTCCCGGTTAACCCAGTACCGAGGCTGGACGGTGCGGAGAGGGTCGCGCTTTTCGCCATGGGTCAGCTCCCTGGCCAGCCCCTTTTGCAGTTCGTCACTGGTCACCCCCTCGTAGGTCGCCCAGCGGTGGTCGAACTGGTGCATCATCTTGGCTTCGTACAGCGGCAGGTAGCCGTCGGGTACCCCTCCGCGAAAGTCAGCGGCGGTCTTGAAGAGAGAAGAGTCGTTGGACATGTGGAACATCGTGGAAAACGATACGGCCCACGGGTTCTCTTCCGGCTGGCCGTCGCGCGCTTCTTTGACGAGTATGGGCACGCGACGGTAGATGGCTTTGGTGAGTTCAGCGTCGGCACGGGTGCGAAAGACCGGACAGGTGCGGCTGTTGGGGTTGAGCAGCGCGATGTCGTCGGCAGTCAGCGTGAAACGGCGTTGAGGTAGTAGTGTGTACTCCAACCGGCTGCAGGCGAAGGTGAAGACGGGATCAGCGACCTTTGCCTCCCGCCCCCCAAGGCATACAAGCGCGAACTTATTTCGGTGGTCTATGCCTGGGAAGTAGATCATCGCCTCGTTGTCCATGCCAAGCAGCGCAACAAGCGTCTGTGTCCGCAAGACGTCCCCAAAGAAGACCTTCGTGGTGTCATCCGTCGCTATCCCTGGGGGGATGATGATGCCGGCTCGTCCGCCAGGGCTTAGCAGTTGACGACTGGCTTCGGCGAAGACGGCATACGTGTTGATGTCGCCCCTCCCGGCAAGCGGGAACCTTCCAGTATGTCTTGCGGACTTGCTCTCGCCTTCAGCAGCGCGCAAGGCAGCAGCAAACTCGGCCGCGAGCATCGGATTCTTGGAGGGTAACTGTTGAATCAGCCGCGCACGAGCGTCCTTGTTCGGGGCCTCGGCGATCTCCGGGTCGCGGGATGCGAAGAACTCCTGCTCCTGGAGTTTGATGCGCTCCCACGGCGGGTTCCCGAGCACCACATCGAAGCCACCGCGCTCGAAGACTGTCGGGAACTCCAGGGGCCAGTGGAAGAAGGCATGCCGGTCGGCGATCTCCTGGACGCGCTCCCGCATGCTGGGCGAGACGGCGTGCGGGTTGGCCTCGATCCGCCGGAACCACTCCGTAGTCAGTTTGACCGCATAAGCATCGGACAGGGGCCAGAAGAACGCCGCGCACCAGGCGTCGGCAGTGAACTTGGCCAAGGCATGCTCGCTGCTCTTCAGGTAGTCCTGGTAACTCCGTCCCTTGCCCCGCACATCCGCAGCCGTGTTCTCAGGCAGGTCCTCAATCTGATGGTGGGTGTAGGCAAGTTGGCCCAGCCGTGGCATCCAGTCCGGAAAGTGCATTGAGACTTGGCCGTGGCGCTCCTTCCTGTTCTCTTTGATGGTGGCGCTGGCAACGGCTTTCACGTCGCCAGTCACTGACATGAATGCCTCATCCGGGATGCCATCCTTCATCAACTCGGGGGTGGTCCCAAGCAGGCTGTTTCCGTGGCGGATGCGGTGATCCAGGAACGTGAGCGGCCGCCCGACATTGTACCCTTCGATCCAGAGGGAGACCTTGCATAGGTCAACGGCCAGGGGGTTCACGTCAACGCCGTAGATGCAGTGCATGATAACATCGCGCACCGCCTCGCGGAACTGCTCCGGCGTCGGCTCGTCTTCGCCGCTCCTGACCTTGGCCAGTTCACGGCCCAGCCGCCGCGCCGCCGCCACGAGGAAATGCCCCGAACCCGTGGCCGGGTCGCATACGGACATGCTGAGGATGGCGTCTTCCTTCTGTTTTGTCCGCTCCTTCTCATCCTTGGCTTGAACGCTCTGCAGCCGCTGTTCGAGGACCGGCTCCAGGGCGCTCTTGATGAGTTCGGCAACCAGATCCCGATGCGTGTAGTATGATCCCGTTGATTTACGCTCAGCGCCTCTCTCAGCGCCGGTCAGCAGCTCGAATTTGCAGCCGGCCTCGCCCCGCAGAATTGCCGGCTGGAAATCCAGCAGGCTCTCGTAAACGGAGCCGAGTTCCTCAACATCGAGGCCTGCGTAGTTGACGCGCTGAATTATGTTGCCTTCTTTGAACCGGCTGAGGTGCCGCACGGCGAGGAGCAGGATGTGGTTGAAGAGGCCCGTGTTCTCTAGATCGGGAATGGCCTCCGGGCCGAACAGGTCGCCGTTCAGCGGCGGTATGCTGAGGGGATTGTCGCTGCTGTCGAATAGGCGGAAGGTCTGCTGCAGGCCGATCCAGAGGTCTCCATGGGGGCTTTCCTCGATAGGCTGCTCGGCCCGGTCGCGGAGGGAGCGAACGCTGTAGTGCTCATCGTAGATCCGCTGGTTCCGTTCCTTGTTCGGCCCGGTGGCGAGGATCATACCCCGCTCTTCCGCAACCATCAGGAACAGAAGCCTGTATATCAGGCGCAGCAGCTCTCGGTAGTATTCGACGTCGGGCAGTTTCCCTGACTCGACCTTGGCGCAGAGTTCGGCGTTGTCCGGGTGCTGCAGCAGCCCGCTGCCGAGGATCACCAGCGCCTCATGCACGCCGTCCCGAAGTTTGTCACGAACCCGGAGGCCCTCGTCAATGGACTTCTGGTAGTACTGCTCAAGCAGGCACTTGCTGACATCCTCGGCGCCCGCGGGCAGGCGTGTGCGGTGGCAGAGCCGGTAGAAAAGCGAGAACTCATTGAACTGCCCGCCGTTGAGGATGCTTTCCAGGTCGAACTCGAGATACTGCGGCCGCGATGTGCGCGTGCTGTCCCGCAGGAGCCGCAGGCGCAGCCCGTTCGTCGCCACGGCCCAGAGGTGTTCGGTACGGTTGAGGTACTCCTGGACGATGGCGTGGGGGCTTAGCCGCCGGTAGCCGCCCTCGGGTCGCTTGTCGAGTGCCTGCCTGAAGCCGACGATGTGAACGGGCGGTGCCTCTTCGCCTTCCCCCGCGCGGTGCGAGATAGGGAAGACGATGCCTTCAACCTGAGCACCGGCGCGCTGCGGTTCAAGTTTGTAGCCAAGCCGTTCGGTGAGCAAACGGACGGCCCAGCGCTCGCGGGTGAGCGTGGTGCCGGAATCGCTTTCGGGAAGATCCTCCATTTGCCGGCGGAAGACGTGCCAGTAGTCAAGCGCGTCTCCCCAGGCGCGCGAGATCTCGTCGCTGAGCCGCCGCTGTGAATCGAGGCCGAAGTCCCTGCCTTTCTGGCCGGGCTCCTCTTCGAGGGCGATACGGTCGAGCATGTCGAGCGGTATCAGGCCGCCCTCTGATCGGATCGAGGTGTAGGTGCTCATCGCCGACCCCCGGGAACTAGTACATACACGCCCAGGATGTCGGGCTGGTACGGCAGGGCTCTGATATTGCGGCCTCCGGCCTGCTGGCGCAGCCGCTCGTGGCTTGTCTCGATCTCCTTGGCGCGTGCCTGCGCGACCTTTTCCAGCCCGTCAGATGCCTTGCCAACCACACCCAGGGCCCACGCAATCTGCTCGATGCGCTCCTGTTGCGACGGTGAGCCGACAGTGGACGCCTGAAGCAGCCCCAGGACCTCATCGCTGTTGGCAGGAAGCCACTCGGGGCCGTTCGTTGTGCCCCGGAAACCGGCGGTCACGACTTCCTCCGCGAACATGTCCGGCCCTTTGCCGCCGGTCAGCCTATACCGGATTCGGAGCAGGAGCAGCGCTGTCCGCCTCTGGATGGCCTGGGTGTAGGCGGCTCCGCATCGCGAGAACTTGCTTTCGTCGTGGCCTGGCTGCGGCGAGAACGCCTGGCTGATGATCCGTTCGCTAATGGCCTCTATCAGCGGGTGATTGCGGTCTACTACTTCGGCGTCTTCGAGGCCCTTGGGCGGCGGGCTCTCGAACACGATGGGGCGCGGCTTCTTCCAGTTGAGGCGCTCCTTCAGCCCGTCCGGCAGACGCGCCGGGTCAAGCCGGCAGTATCCATTTCGGCGCTCGATTGTGAACTGCAGCCTTTGCGCCGCGTCCAGCAGGAACTTCCGCACCGCTTCTGGGTCGCCTAGCACTGCGTCGCTTGCTTCGATCTCGGTTGCGACTTCGTCGGGTCGGATGCCGTGCTGGGCGAAGCGGCTGCGGCTCTCCCTCTCCAGGGCAGCCGCCCGGTCCCATTCCTCGTGCAGTGCGCGGACGGTGCCGGCCTCCTCAATGCCAAGCGGGAGTTCAGGCTGGAGAGGATCGCGTCCCTCGAACAGCGCCTGAGCAAGTGCCTGCATGACGCTCTCGCTCTCGACCGGCACCGGGACACGCACGCCAGTGGCGCTGTAGATATCTCTGGCCTTGCGGATCAGCACCCTGAGAACGAGCAGGTCGATGGGATTATTCCTGCCGTATATGAGATGAGCGGGGACTTCGGGACTGGTCTGCCCGAAGCGGTCCACCCGCCCCTCGCGCTGCTCCAGCCGATTAGGATTCCAGGGCAGATCGTAGTGGAGCACTGCATCGAAGTGGTCCTGCAGGTTGACACCTTCACTCAGGCAGTCTGTCGCCACCAGAACCCGCTGGGGGCTTTCGGCCAGTTCCGCCACGCGTGCCTCGCGCTCTTCGTCGCTGCCCGTTTCGCTGGTGACTGCGAGCACATGCACCTTCGGGAACTGGGTCTGCAGCCTCTTCTGCAACTGATCCGCGACGTACTTGGCGGTCTCGATGAAGCGGCAGTAAACAATCGGGCGGTACCCCTTCTGAAGCAGTCTCGCGGTTATGTCGGCAGCGTGTCTTATCTTCAGGTCAGCGTCCGTCTCGCCAATGGCCTTCGCACGCCTCCCGAATTCCCTCAGTTTCCTTCGTTCCCAATCAGTCAGCCCTCGCTCAGCAGCGGCCACGGCCGCATCAGGGACGGCGTCGCTGGTGCCCTCTTCCAGAATCGGGTCAAGGACCTGCCATTGGCGCACTTCTTCGTCGGCCTGCTCGTCAACCTCGCTGGCACCTGAATAGCCGCCAGCCCGTGCAATGGCCTGCTCGGCAGCAGCCGGGCTTGACATCACGCAGCGCAACAGGCTGAGGGCCGCCCAGTAGCGCACCCGCTGGCGGGGCCGGCTCAGTCCAGGCACGGCGACCGTTGCCCGCGTGAAGTCCAGGATGTCCGTGAACAGACGCTGATAGTCAGGGCTCAGTTCGTAATCGCTGTCATCCTGCTTGCGCGTTGGAAACTGTGTCTCGGCACCCAGCCATTTCTGGACATCGCCCCGGAGGCGCTGGAGGTAGTGCTTGGCAAGGCGTCTTCTCTGTGGATCGCTCAGGCGTTCAGTCGGCAGGCTTTCGAACTCCGGATCGAGCAGCCCCAGAAGGGACCTGAAGCTCTCTTCAATTCCGCTATGAGGCGTCGCAGTCACTAGCACCAAGTGCCGGTCAGTTCTCTCCGCGACCTTGCGCACCAACTCGTGCCGTTGCTGCTGGTTGCGCGCCGCAGCCCGCCCTGGCCTTGCTGCGGAGTGCGCCTCATCAACGATGACGAACTCGGGGCAGTGTTGCAGGAACTGGTGTCTGTGCCTGTGGCTTTTGACGAAGTCGATGCTTATCACCATGTGGGGGTAGTGCTGATAGACGGTGATGTCAGGGCGCGGCAGGTCGCGTTCGAGCCGGGCAATTGTGGCGCTGCGCACCACAACTGCACGGATGTGGAACTTGCGCTCCAGCTCCCGCTGCCACTGGTCACACAGATGAGGCAGGCACAGCACGCAGATACGCTGGACTTCGCCCCGGTCCAGCAATTCTCGTGCGACAAGCGCAGCCTCGATGGTCTTGCCCACCCCGACGTCGTCCGCGATGAGCATGCGGACTGGGTCTAGCCGCAGTGCCATTATCAGGGGCACGAATTGATAGGGCCTCGGCCGCACGGAGACGCGGCCAAGGGAGCGCAATGGGGCGGCGCTGCTCCTGAGGCTCAGCCGGACTGCGTCCCGCAGCAGCCGGCCAGCGATGAAGTCACCCGCCTGCTCTGGTTCTGGCGGCTGGAACTCCGCTGGCTGGATACTCTCCCGCTCAAGCGGGAGGTAGATTCCGCAGGCTTCGTCCTCGCCGCCGCTGAGAGGTCTGAGTATGAGCAGATCGGGGCTGTCGGACGGTAGCACCACCCACTCGCGGCCCCGCGTCTTGACCAGAGAACCGACTTGGTGAGTAGGAGCGCTCATGGTCACCGCTCTTGGTGATAGGGCATCAAATCGGTGTGATCCGGCATAGCGTCAGCTGCGAATCTGAGCACGCCAAGCCCCCTCTGCTACCAGGCGAGCCTCGTGAACCGACTTTGCCCGCCACAATCGCTGAATTGGCGGGCCAAATCCGAACTTGTCGACCTGTTCACGCCATCCCAGCCATATCAGATAGTCCAGGATGCGCACTGAGGTAAGACAGAAGCCTTGTGCTGCCACGTTGTGCTGGATGACGCCGAGACGTGGGCGTAGTATCATCAACAATGTGCGCAGCTGGGCGAGTACATCTCGCGGCCCGGACGTTCGACGTATCGCCCAGGGGAAATTCTTCCAGAGAAAATCACCCACTACAGAGTCTATCACGGGTATGAAGGCAGGACGTTTCTTGTGAAGCACTTTGGTAACTTTGCCAAGAGCAAGCCACCTAGCCTGTTCCAGCAGGGCGATAAGCTCGCCGGCTGCGTCCAGTTGGTCGTCGGAGGCATCTTCAAGGCGAGTACCGTCAGGTATCCTTGCGAGGAGCGGTCGTGCCTGTTCGCGACGTGCTAGGAAGCGGCAAGCGTCGTTCAGGACCACGCGGGAGTTGATGCCAACGCTCAAGAAGATCTCCGTGGGGCTGAGGTCGTTGCCTGGCTGCGGCGGATAGCCGTCGTACAGATCATAACCCCTTAGTGCAATCGCTCGGCGTGTGGCCTCATCTGCATGCTCCCACTTCGGCTCAAGTGAGTCGTGGGCGTTTCCCCTGCCCCATTCGAAGTAGCCACGGAGGATTTGGGCCTCGCAATCTTCGATCTCCAGCTTTTGGATGCGTAGGGGAGTCACAGTGGCTGTCCCCCTCCGGGGCATCGAGGAAGGCCTCGTCAGTGCAATCGGGTGGTTCGCCAGCCGCTTGCCTGTTCCTGCCCAGTGGCCGCGTAATGCGATACCGGTGCGTGCAAATGGCAGCGGCGTCATGGGCACGCGGTGGTCACAGAATTCCGTCATGGGCTCCTTGGAAGGGCACAGCGGCCGGATGCCTGTCCGGTGCCTGTCCGTATTGGGAGAGTCACATAAACAGGCCCGGCCTTGATCGGGGCTCACCCCGCCAGGCGTTCTGCCGTCGATCATTGCACATAGGCCGTAATCCGATCGTCTTGTGGTGGGACTTCTTCGGAACTACAATAGGCATAGGGATTCCATGCCAGAATGCCTACTTAAAGAGTACCTCACCTTCGTTGCAGCCCTCATGCTGTGGCCGGCGAACCGGTGGGCTGTCATTCAGGGAACCTGGTGGGTTGAACTTGCCCGGCGAGGCGGATTGCACGATGGGCCACTTCCCACGGAACCTCGAGAGCGTGCCGAGTTGATCAGGAAGTGGCAGGACATGCTGCCGCCCCACATTGTCGTGCTGCAGGATTTCATTCCGGCCGTTGATGACGGTACCATACGATACTGGCTGGGCGGAGAAACCTACAAGTACTTCTACGGATCAGACTTGGAAGTAACCAACGACAGGTTGACACACTTCGAGCATTTCCACTCGGCCTTCGCGTCTGCGTACAGGGAGTTGTACAGGGCTGACCCGATACGGCACCTCGAACTGTGCCTCAGGATTCAGAATCACGTTCTCGAACGATTGGGGCCGGTGCTTGCTGGAGCGATTCCATGGGAGAGCTCCTTGGGGAACCTGGAACTGCCGAGCGAGGAATTCCAGAGGGCCGTAAGAGAGGCGATATGGCTTCCATCCAGTGTGCTGGAGAATTGGCTGGAGGGTTGGAGTGAGGGAGAAAAGCAAAGATTTCGCCAAAACTTCATCGCCAGCCCCATTGCGTCTGATCCGCTGAAACCGTGGGATGACTTGTTCACGGAGTGGGAGCAGGGCGTCTGGCCTGGCTCGTGGGGGCTCGATTTTGGCGATCACATCATGATTCCGCTTCCCAAAACGCTCAGCGCAAGTCTGCTGGGCCATTTCGCTGGCCTCTTCGAGTCACTGCCGGAAGCGTCAGTCGGGGAGGATTTCCCACGGCGGCAGTTTGCTGAGGCTCTTGCGGTCACTTCCATCCGAGAACTAGGCGGAGATGTTCGGGTGTGCACCTGGCCAGAGCGACCACAGTCCAGCCAGCAAAACGTGGACATGACGGTGTTGGCAAGCGGACCTGAGATACTGATGTTCGTGCTGTTCTGCAAGCGATCCGAGGTGGCCGATGCCGGTAAAGCATTCGACACTTTGACGGAAGCAGCCCGACTGTATCGCAAACAGGAACAGATCGCGAACGCGTGGTTTCATTGCATTGCCGTGTATCTCGCCCCCGGCCTCGCCGGAACCCCTATGGCGCTTCCCGAGCGTGCTGACGACCGCACTACCCTCAAGATCATGGGTTACTGGGATCTCGTCGGGTTGCTGGAGACGGCGGAAGACTGGCAGCAGATTGCGCAGTATCTCCGAGCCGAATGGGAGATGATGCAACAGGCAGGCAGATTCCTGGCAATGAATGCCCTTGACACCTACCCTCTTTTTGAACGCCACCAGGCCTTCGCATTCGGAGGAACACGGCCGGACTTCATCTGGATGGCACCTGGAGACTGGACTGAACGGCGATACGACAGCCTGCACCAGTTCTGGAAAGCAGGACCGTTCTGCCTGGAGACGCATGAGCACCCCAGGACCTGGCGGATCGAGAAAGCGATGGGCAACGATCTCTACGGTGTCGTGCGGCGCGACATGCGGTTGCCTGCGATGGTGCTAAGGCTGCCAACATGGGACTTGTGGCTCATGAGTCCCCATCCTCGCGAACTCGAGCAGGATGAGGCTCAGATCGTCATTCTTTTGCTTCAATGCCTTGAGTATTACCTAGGTCGCCACAGGTCGGAGATAGCCAGTCTGTTCGCGAGTTCTGACCGCAGCCCTAGACAGATGACGATAACTGCGATCCCCGTCGGCTGGCTGCGCCGGACCAAGGACGAAAACGCTGTCCCAAGCCAGCTCGAGAGCCTTGACCCACGCCCCTTGGCCTGGGCGGCACGACAGCGCGACGGAGTGGCGGAGTGCGCCCTCGTCTTCGAGCCAGATGCGCTGGGTGAGCTGTTTGGCAAGCCTACGAATGAGGCAGAACGGCTGATATTGAGAAGCGCGCTGGCAGGTTTGTGCGAGATCGTCCTCGGTTCCGGCGGCAGTCGAGATGCTACCGAGTTTGTGGATCGTCGTGTCCCGCCTGGTACGAAGAAATTCAGCGCCTACCACATTAGTCTTCCGGTGCGTGTGCCAGCTGGGTATCCGAACCCGCTCGAGATTGGCCCCGGCGCTCGTACTAGAGCACGGCAGGAGGTCGCGGAGATTATTGGGCAGCATGGCTGGCAGGCAGGAGAGTATACAGGCGAGCATGCAACCCGGGTGCTGAACTCGGTCGTGGACTTCCTCTGGGCTGACCTGCAACGCAGGCTGAGTGGCCTCCATGGGGAGCGGCTAGTTCACGCTCTAATCGAGCAGTGCGAACAATCGCTGCACGGGGAGTTCCTGGAAAGCGAGGAGCACGCTCATGCGCTCACGCACTTCGTGGAGTATGATCCCGTAGCGAGCCTCGCGGAGGCTGCGAAGAAAACGACCAGTTTCTACAGAGCGTGCCGTCTAGCCATTGAGGCTGCTGTGGCGACTGGCATCTCTCCGCAGGGCCTGGCTCCGTCGCCGCGAGACCTGGAAGACCTGCTGGCAACGGCGCAAGTACTCGACAACCTCATTCAGGCCAGCGACTCGCTCCACTACCAGACGGCCCCATTTACGCTGCGCATAGCGGATGACCTTTTCATCGCGGACTGGGAGTTCAAAGACCCCATGGCCACCGCCTATGAATCCCAGAGGGCTGCTTATCGTCTGCGGGTAGGCGTCAGCTACGAGGACGCGCACTTGATGTCGGACGTGCCGGATCAATGGCTGCCACCGCTTGATGCCGCGTTTCTCGAGCAGTTTGGGTTCTCGTTGTCGGATCTGGCGGCCGTTGAGGCAGCGCTGGCGCAGCCCACAAGTGCGGTAGGACTCTCGTTGTCTTGGGCATATCAAGCGCAGTCTGACCATGTCGCACGGGCTGCGGCAACTCTTGGACAACTCGATCCGGAACGAGCGCGAGCGGCGCTAGAGTACCTGATCCTCTCGCCCGGTCAACTCACAGGCTGGCACCCGTCCAAATGGCGGGAACTGAAGAAACGGCCTGAGCGATTCTCCCTTAAGCCGCTAGTTGGCTCGGGTGAGGGGGACAGCGGAATCCTACATTGGGGACCCTACACTGTGAGGAAGACCATGGCACTGATCTTCGATAGCGCTGCGGACGGCATGTGGCCGGTTGCGCTGCCGTCTGGTTCCCGTGTCGCGCAGGCTCTTCAGCGACGACACAGGCAGTTGGAGGCACGGTTGGAAGAGGTGGGAGTATCCATCTGTTCAAGGCATTTCGACATAGCGTCCCAGGGAGTCGATTTGCACCGGCGTTTTCCGTTGATGGGTTTCCCTGCCGACCTCGGTGACTACGACGCCCTCGCCATTTTGCGCACGAAATCAATCGTTGCCGCCCTGGAAACCAAACACGTCCGACCCGCTTTCGTGCCCAAGGATGTGGATAGCCTGCGAAAGGACTTCCAGGACGCCGTCGCTAAGCATCGCAGAAGAGTCGAGTTCGCGAGCGCGAATCTGCCGAGGATTGTCTCTGCGCTGATGCCAGGCGTTGTGGCTGGGCCGGACTGGCGGCTGATACACGCCTTCGTCTGCAGCGATCTGGTAGCGGCCGCGGTAGGAAAGAAAGTGGCTCCTGACATCGAATTCCTGACTGTGGGGCAACTTGACTCCTGGCTTAGGAACGCTTTGGGTGCGCTGAAATGAGGCACCGACGCTCAGGCCCTGAGCACCAGGCCCGCACACTCTGGGACCGGCTGCGGCGGTCAACTAGGTGTGAGGCCCGCTCGCGGCAGTCTGTAGGCAGTCGTGCCAGCAGAGGAAAGACACCGGCGCTCGACGAGGCCTGACCTGCGACATGAGCGGTGATATAGGTATGGCAGCCGACAACTGAATAGCTGTCCGCCGACCTAGGCGAACGCTCGCGAGACGAACTACCACATTCGGGAGCAGCCGACTCCCGAGTACCGAGAGCGGAAACCTGGGGCGGCGCTTCTTGGCCAGCAGGCCTTTGGAGCGCCGCCCGGGTGCTGCTTCTCGGTAGCCCTGTGGTAGGGGCGTCTCGCGGAGCGCGCACGGTGCGGCGCTCCGCGCGTAGCGGGACGACAGCCCCGGAGGGCGAAATGAGCAAACTGGCTGGCATGGGCGACTCCGCGAGTAGCTGGGTAGGCGACTGGCCACGCTCAGTAGAGATGCGACCATGACGCCCCCTCATCTGCGGCCGTTCTCGCTCCGCATCTACCTGCCGGACGGAAGCCCCGACGGGCTGCGACTGGTGGAGAAATCCAACTGGACTGGCTGCGGCTTGGTCTTCCCTCGAGCATTGTTCCCCGCTGCCAAGAGCCGAGAGGAGTTCAGCCGGGCTGGTGTGTACGTGCTGGTCGGCTCCTCCGAGACGGGCGACCACCCCACCATCTATGTGGGACAAGGTGACCCGGTGCGCCTGCGGCTGGAACAGCACTATGTGAACAAGGACTTCTGGACTTGGGCTTTGGCGTTCGTATCCAAGGACAAGTCGCTGAATACGGCTCACGTCCAATACCTCGAAGCGCGGCTGTTGCAGCGGGCGCGGGAGACCCGGAGGGCGCGACTGGACAACCAGAACAGTCCGCGGCAGCCGGCCTTGGCGGAAGCCGAAAGGATGGATGCCGAGAGTTTTCTGGCGGATCTCCTCAGCCTGCTGCCGGTCCTTGGTCTGACGGTGTTCGAATCGGCGCCGGCCGCCGGTGCCGGCCGCAGCACCTTGACGCTGCGTAGCCAGAAGGTGGCCGCACGAGGCTACGACTCACCACAGGGGTTTGTGGTCATGGCAGACTCGCAGGCCATGGCAACTGCGGCGCCGTCTGCGAGCGCGCGGCTATCCAGCCTACGGGAGGAACTGGTGGCGAGAGGCGTGCTCGTAGTACAGGGGGAGCGCCTAGTGTTCGCGCAGGACTACGTGTTCAGCTCGCCATCCACCGCCGCGGGCGTGGCGCTGGGCCGAGAGGCGAACGGTCGCACGGCCTGGGTCGACGCGGGAGGACGTACGTTGCGGCAGATCCAGGAAGCGGAGAGCTCCGTGTAGGCCGTCAGCGGTTGAACCGAGTCAGCAAACCGGCCTTGGTCGAAACATGAGTGGCCCTGTACGTGGGTTAGCACTTCAAGGGCCGCCCGATTCCGCACCCATGCCGTGAGTGCAGGGGACCCCGCGTCAGGCCGTTCTCCTCCGGGTGACAGCTCGAACCCTGACCGGCAAAGAGACCCAGGTTTGAGCCGGGTCTTTGGCTTTGACTTCCCTGCCTGGAGATTTCCCCGCCCCTCGTCCCTTGCTCTCGAAATTTGCCACGAACTTGCCCCTTTACTGCCGCAGATTTCGGGGCTGTCAGGAGTCCGCAGCGGCCATTGCGCGCGTCCGCTGTGCGGCGAATACTGGGGTGTTCAGAGCGACGGGATGAAGGGCTCGCCAAGCTTCGCAACCGGCTTCACGCGCATCCTTGGTGGTAGGCAGTGAGCCCCCAAATCCGCCATGTGGCACCTGAAAGCCACGCACAAGGTGACGTAGGTGGGAACAGCTAGGTCTCCAGAGCGCGCCACCGCCGCTAGTGATTGGCTTCCGGCTACAGCTCCTTGGCGATGCGGTCGAGAAGTTCGAGCGCGATTGGGTTCTGGTAGTCGGCAAGCCGTCGCAGCAGGTCACTGAACGCTTTGAAAGCAGCCTGGTGTTGCCGCAAATCCGCCTGGCGCGAGCGCCAGCAATTGTCGAGCAAGGATGCCATCGTCTCTTTGACATAGCGCTCTGTCCAGAAATGCTCACCTGCTTCCATGGCGGCCTTTTCGAGCCAGATCAGGCCGTCAAGCAGAATGTCACCGGCAGCAGGCTGCTCCAGGAAACTCATGAAGGCCACGGCTGAACGAGGCCTCGTGAGGTTTCGCTCAACCCAACGCTGGTACATGTCACGCATCTGTGTTACGAGGGACTGGTGAGCGGCGATCCACATGCGTGAGACGAGCGAGTCAAAGCCCATGACGAGACGCCACATCTCTTCCAGATGCCAGTAGCGTTTTGCCGACTCGAAGTTCCATTTGGGTGAAGAGAACGCAAATTCCAGCATCGCTCTCCACTGCCGGACAAATCCCTCCGGAAGAGGCGCGATTCCCAGGCAAGTCAGGAACCACTGCCGCAGGAATTCCTCCACCCAATGATGAGATGGCAAGCCCAAGTCGAGAACCTGCTTCCAGAATTCCTCTGGGTGTTCGTCCGGTCGGCATTCCCCTATGACGCGAGCCACCCCGGCGAAGACCCAGCGATCCCACTCGTAAGGTAGCCCGCGAACCTCTCCGTCTTCCAGACTGTGCTCATGAAGCATTCGGAGGCTGCACGCGAGAGATTCCATCCAGAAGTTGAGCCACTCAGCGCGCTCCGCTTCAGAGTGTGCTTGGTCGAGCCGCGGGAGCCAGGCGTACGCGGACTGGACTACGTGCAAGTCCAGTCCAGGCCCTCTCGCTGTGCGCTCCGTGCCAAACCAAGCCGAGAATGGATCTTCTTCCGGCTCTTTGGCCATGACATCCACCCAGCGTGGCAACTCGGCGAGAATGGACTTGACGACGAAAGCCTGCACTTCTTTCCGGACTCGGGCTTCGAAGTCCGCGACGCGTTTCTCAGGTTCCATCTGGTACCCCGGACGGCTTCGTTCCCACCTCAGGGCAGCCCAGCGAAACATGAAGTGCTGCAGCCGCCTGAATTCCTCGCCCAGGCGGTCTCTGACGTTCGCAGCCGATTGGAAGAGAATCGCCACGCTCTCGTAGTGGTGACTCATGACCAGCAATGCCACGCATTCACGCAGCACGGGTGAGTCAGGATCTTCCGCCCACAGCAGCGGCATGACCTCCGCGCAGAAACCGTCCCAGTGCCAGTCAGAGTTGCTGAATTCGCTATCAAGATCCTTGGGCTTCGGAGGATTCTGAACCGTCTTTGTTATCTGCTCCACGCACCACTTCTGTCGCTCTGGGTGTTGCTTCAACCACTCGCGCTGCAACTTGAGAAGCACGGCTGCCACGCCGCAGAGGGCATCTTCAGCGTCGACCGCCGCCAACTCGCTCTCATCCAGAGGCCCGAACTGCGAGACCTGTTGGGCGGCATTCCACAGCTCCTCGGCAGCCTCTGCCGGGAGCGCCTGGCTTGCGTTCAGTGTCTCTCGGCAGCGAATGGGCAGAGAGAACAGCAACTGCTTATCCGCAATCTGTCGCAAGATGGGCTCGTTCTTCTCGCGAAGGGCCGCAGGTGGCTGGAACACCCAGACTGCGCCGTGCTCTGGATCCTCTCGGGTCTTCCAGTTGACCATGTCAAAGACGGCAACCAGTTTCTCTAGGTAGGCGAACGATTCATCAGCGGAGTCAGCGGCGTCAAGTCGCGCCTGCCAGCGTGTCCTCGCTTGGTCAAGAAACGACCTCACCTCGGGGTGGTTGAGATAGAGGTACTGTCCCAGGGTGGAAAAGTCAGTGCTCCGATGAGGCAGCGTATGCCACTCGTGCGCAAGTCGGATGATCGTCTCACTTTGTAGCGTCCAGCCGATCATCTGATGTCTTTCACCCCCGATCTGACGCGCTGTCTCCAGATGGTGGAATTCGGCCACGCCAAGCAGCGGTCGCAACTCGCCGATGAACAGCGAGGGCTGCTTCTCGCCCACCGCCACCAGCAGGCCTACAACTGCGAGAGAATTCGTCTTTCTGAGCAGTAGATTAGCTGTATCGCCTACTGGGTGCCCTTCATCCATCTGGTCATAGAGCCACTTCTCCAGGGCCATCAGGGCAGACACCACGGCGTTAGGAGCATGGGGAGCAGCCCGGTACCAAAGGTAGATGTTGCTGTCCCCCAGGTAATCCCTATCGCCGTCCGGAAGGCGCAACGAGATTGAGGGCGGCTCCTTACCGTTCTTTCGCCACAGGTCGGCCCACCTTTCGGTGGCAAAGTTCACCAACCGCAGTATGAGTTCGAGCCCCTCCGCCGTCTGATTCCGCAGGAAGAAGAGAAAGGACCCGCGCGTGTAGAACGCCGGAAACCAGGTGAAGATGCTCTCGATCTCGGGGTGTTCTTGCAGCGGGAACCTGTTTCTGTACCGTTCAGGCTCCCTCGGTTCCCGTATCATTAGCGCCAGGAGAACCTCGCGCGCCACACAGGGGTCAGACATGATCAGTGGGTAGAGTGCATCCGTGTCCAGGCACGTTTTCCGGAATGCGTCATCCACACGGTCAACAGGCCCATCTGGCCAGGGAGGAGGGATTTCGACTTCATCAGATCCAAACGAGTTAGAAATCCGGACGCGCCTGCGGATTTTGTGAGGACGTTCACCCGTCCCCGACTCTTGCTCAGATGGTTGTCTTCGCTGACATGCCTCAAGCGCGAGCCGAGCAACGCGGTCCGGCAGCTCTTGAGCGGCAGCGAGGCCCGCACGATAGGCGATTTCGTCAACCTCGTCGTCGACGACCACCATACCTGGTCTTTGCTTGAAACGAAGCATCCACTCTGCTGCAGAGATTCCCAATTCCGCTGCCTCTCGACGCAGCGGCCAGTCCGGTGGGGTTCGCCTCAGCCATGCTTCTGCCACCTTGGCAATCTGCCCGAGCGCTAGAGCGACAACCTGCTCAAGGTGAGCGTGAAGAAATCGGATAACGGCTAGCCAGTACGGCCAGTAGGGGACACGCTGCGTTGTCGCGGCTTCGGTTTCATGACCAGGCCCCAGCATCTCTGCAATCTGCTGCATCAGAGGATTGGGGAGGGTCGCCACGTGCAGAAAGCGTCGCAGCAGACGACGCAGGAGCGCACCGCCATTTGCCTGGAAATCAGGCCAGAGCCGCTCGAGAATTGGAAATGGATCTGCTGCGAAAACTGCGGACTCAAGGAGCAAGTCCTGAGCGATACTGTAACCGTGGTCACCTGAGCCCAAGGCATCGAATGCGGCACGCCATTCTTTCGTATCCGCCGACCTCTCAAGCAATTGCAGCCCGTACAGCCTCAGCGCGCGGTGCCAAAGTGGAGACGAGATTCGTGGCTCGACGTACTGCCGCAGGTTCACACCCTTGCTCACGAGTATCCGCTGCCTGGCCCAGTCGCCATAGAGATCATGAGAGAAAGACAACCGCTCGTCCCGTCTCTCGCAAAGGCGGTCATGGATTATGCCACCCACCTCGGCAAGGTCCGCTGGGGAGAAGTCGCTAATCGGCGTGGCAGAGGTCAAGTTATCAGCCTGTTTCTCAGCGAGCGATAGGAAGAAGGCTGCCCGGGCCGTTGCCTTCGGTCCGCTGCAAACCTCGGTCTCCCAGAACCACTCAATGAGGTCTGTTTCTCCAACCCACTTGTCCGCATCCACGGCTCCGCCGATGGTCAGTCTTGTCGCGAGCAGATCGAGTACTTTTGGCTTGAACAACAGGGTCCGCACGCGCGGTTGATAGGAGAGGCGGCGCAGGGCAGGGAAGGCATCCCACACGGGCTCAAGTTGGCTGGCATTCAGGTCGTGTACTTCGACTATCCGCCACTCGGCGGGCAAGACATTGACACGGGCTAACTGCATCTGAACCCGGCTCCACTCCTCCGGCTGGCATGTGACCAGGAGATGCCAAGGACTCGCCTGGGCATCGAGCCGGAGTGCGTGAACAAGCATCGAAAGGTTTCGGAACGCGATCTCTGAGAACACTCGGTCCAGTCCGTCAATGACCACATAGCCACGCGCGACCGTAGCGGCCTGCAGCAGATCGCATAGCGGATGGTCTAGGCCCAAGGAACGTTCAAAGCCAGCGGGGCCTTCAACGTCGAAATCCCTGGCACTCCACCACAATACTCTTGCAGACGCCGATACTTTGTCGGCCCACCATCTGGCAAGGACCGTCTTACCAGAGCCGGAAGGCCCCAGCAGGACAGCCGCCCGGCTATTGGAGAAAGCGACGTCCAGTGCGCCGATCTCATCCTCGCGAGGGATGACGACTTTGCCACCGATCTTGTCGGCCACGGCTTCCAGGTTGTGTGTACTTTGGGCCAGCAAGCGCGCCCAGTCCGCTTCGTGATGTGGGAAATCCTTGAGCCGGAATCTCGATCTGACTAGGTCCACCAAGCGGCACAGGTCAAGGTATCCCGAGTTTGGCCGATAGTCTGCTGCGATGGCCAGGAGGGCTTCCCAGAGAGACTGGGCTTCCTGCAGCGAACCGCTTACCAAGACGCTCCGGCACTTCTCTATGGCTTCCTGCAGTCTTGTTGAGGACGACTGCTCGAAGTCAAACCCGAGCACGACGGTACATCCCAGTAGTTCGCCCGTGGTTGCTTCAGTAACCTCGTGTCTGTTGGCCAGGTCTTCCGGGCACGAAAAACTGGCGAAGAGCACTCTTTTCGTTTCCGAGGCGAATCCTTGTTGCGTAAGCCGCCTGGCCAAGTCTTTGGGGTCTTGTTTACGCGCCCAATCCAAGAGTTCGTGGACTTGCACCGCTACGTGTGAAGGCAGCGGCGCGCTAATCAGCCCCAAGAGGTCGCTCTCCGCGTCGAAACGCGCCGTTCCCTCATGAAGGAACTGCATCCAAGCCTGCCGAACGAAGTCGCTTGGAGCACTGCCCGCCGCAAATTGCTGGCCACTCTTAACCGAAAGGCAGCAATGGCGTGTCTCTCCGTCCGAAGTGAGAGTCAGCAGCATGTCGTCCAGGAGCCACCCGTCCACCCGCGTCTGGAAATCGATCCTTGAGATGATCCCAGACTCCGGGTCGAGGGGCGGTTGCCCGCTCAAGAGGCACGACAGGAAATACGCGGCTACCTTGTCCTCGAAGACGAACCCGCCTCCGCCGGTCGCTTTTGGCGGGGCAACGCCTGGGACCATATCCTTCTCGACTCCCTCCATATCTACACCACATCCATAATACACCTGTTTGCGCCCTAGCACAAGCGGTACTTTACTGCAGGCGGGGTAAGCAGGCAGGCGGCTAGGCACGCTCGTGGAGCTCAGCGAGCCGGGTGGGCGCACACGAGACGCAGCCCGCGGCATTCCGCCTCCGGAGGAGCCGCGCAGGGCCCCAAACCAGGGTTCTGTGACCGCCAACCGACAGAACTGTCCTGCGGGGTTGCAGCGCACCAGACCGCCCACCAGCAACTGTCTGCCTGTCTAGGCGTTCTGCGCATCCCCTGCCCCCCGACCGGAGTGCATGCGCCTCGACGTCCTGATAGCCTCTATCTTCGGAAGGAGATCCTGGAACGCCTCGTAGCTGAACCTGTGGTTCAAGAGGCACTTCATGGTGGGATTGACCTTGACCTCTGTCATCGGACTGCCCAGCATCCTCTCGACCAACGAAGGGTTTAGGCAGCCCTCCTGTACGGCAATCGCCACTGCTTCGAAGAAGTTCATCACGCGAACTTCGTCGTAGCGCAGCGACCCCGTTGATCGCTGCAACGATGTTCTATCTCGGAGGGCTCGCCTGACTTCCTCGAGTCGTTCATCCTCGTAGAACTGGAACATCAGCTCAAGAGCCAACCTCGTTCTCTCATAGTCGATCTTCTTCGTCTCCATCTCGATCTTCTTCCCCTCAATGACGAGTTTCGCCGCCCGCTCCCTTTCGGTTGTCACGAACTGAACCGCAGCCAATATACCGGTCAGGATGCCGAGGCAGGCGATCGCATCTCGTGCTGCGGCAAGCGCAGGCGCGTGAACTGCGAGCGCATCGCGGAAGAACCAGGCAAGAGCCAAGATGAGTGCAGATGGAACGGCTGCCAGCAGCAGGTACAGCCACACAGCACGTGGGTTCCCATTCGCCATCGTACGCCTCCAGAAGAGAGAGCAGTGTTCCCCAACAGCCTCCAGCGCACACTACCCAACGGCCGAACTTGGCCTCGAGGAGCCATACAGTGTGCTTATGATGCCCGACTTCGACGCCTCGGTTCCGCAGTCCTGCCCCAAGGGGCTCGAGGGCACCTCCACGGCCTACAGTAGTCGCATCCACTCTGCGGAGGACAGCGGCGGGTTCAAACCGACGGCATGGGCTCTCGGACCAGGAGGGTCAGCGAGTACACGGAATACCACGACATGAGCTCTGATGGGGCTCTGAGAGCGAGATGAGTTTCCAGACAATACGGGATGACCGCGGCAGAAGGTGCTGGGCCAATGGCATGGAACCCCGCGTCAGCGGGCACCCGATTGACGGGCTAGTAGGCGGACTGCCTGCGCGGGAGGCCCGACTACCGCTTTGCGGAGGACGGCAACATGGATGACCCGCAGCACGCCCCCAATGTGAAGGCAGAGCAGGCGCTGCACAGTGCGGCCCAAAATTACGTCGACAGTGACGCTTTCAAGGTCACCGTAGACGATAGGCTACGCGTCCTGACTCAGCCTATTGTCGCAGACGCACAGAAGAAAGCGGCTCTCTATGCCGGGCTTCTGATAGGACTGATCACGGCGTTGTTCTCGATCGCCGCAGGGAACAAGTATTATGACATACTGAAAGAGTACGACAAGATAGTGGACAGGCAGGTCCAGATCGCGGACAGGCAGGTGGCAATCAACGAGAAGTACAACGAAGCGATGAAGATGATAACGGGGATCACAGACGAGGTCCGAGCACGTAAGGAGCATATCGATTCGCAGATACGGGAGATCGAATCTGAGGTCCGCGAGCTGGAAGCCAGCAAGCTCAAGAAGCGGATCGATGCCCTTCAGGTTCAGGTTGACGGAATGGCCGCCGCTCGGACCGGGACTCGTGCTGGCGACTGACTGCCGGTCACCGGCGCCGGAAGGCATTTTGCCCGGCCCGCAGAGCCTGGGGCTCACGACCATGTACTGGTCTGAACCCCAAGTCCTGGCCCATCTGCAATGATAGTAAGCGCCAGCCTGTTGATCTATCCTCAGGAGCACCGGGGTTGCCTCTGTTACAAGTCGCGCGAGGCTATACCAGCCGTGGTCGCCTCATCTGGGCCATCTGACCACCGGGGGTGGGCACCGCCCCATGGTCGAGGCTCCAGACTACGCGGGGGTCATGGTGCCCCAGCCGCCCGAACAGAAAGCGGCAGTGCTGGGTGGGGTGCCAACTCGACCACGAACAGCAAGGAGAGCCAGGTATGAGCCACGTCTTTGGCGCTGACGTCCCTGCCTAGAGCCCTGTGCCCGCCCCTGACCCTTTGCGCTCGAAATCTGCCTCTAGCTTGCCCCTCTACAGCCGTGGATTCCCAGACGGTGACGAGGCGCCGGGCGGTCCGGTCGCACGAGGTTCCATGTCCCCAGCGGGTAGAGAAGCCTCGTCGCGGGTGGGCAATAACGGGGAGCACCCCAATTGTGCGCCAAGCGCTGTTGCGGCTGGCCCTCCGTCAAAGGTGAGCCGCGCTACCCCGTAGCCTACCCGCCAGTATGGACCCGGGGCACCTCTGCGGGGCGTTCGGACCCTGGGGTGCTTTGGGTCAGGTGGAAGACTGATGGCGCAAAACGGGGCATCTAGATGGGCTTTCCGGGGGGCACGTTGCGCAAGAGGGCCAAGGCCTATCCGGGACGCTGCAAGTCGTTCCTAACCGGGGGTGCATCGCTCTCTGCTGTATGTGTTCGACGGCAAGGGATAGGGAGAGCCGGATAACCGTGCAGGAGTATGCCCGCCAGCAGGCACCAGGGCATTGCGCGGCGAACCGTTGCCTCGATTGGCAGGGCTGAAGGTGCCCCACTGAGGGGAGGATAGTCTGGCTTGAATCCGCTAGACCTTGTCGTCTCGCGCCTCAACCTCAACCACGGAAAGTACTGCATCTTCGCAGGTGCGGGGATCTCAGTGTGCTCTGGCGTGCCGCTCGCCGTCACTGATCTTCCGGGCCTGCCATCGGTTGTGACATGCATTCGCCGCGACTTCTATGCGTCACTGAAGAGGTCCCCCCTGGCCGGCGATGCCCTGCTGAGGTGGTATTCCGACCAGAAACTTCTTCAGGAAGCGGAAACGCTCTATTCCGATGCACTTCAGCTGATTGGCGACACACCCCGGTCGCGGCAGGCGTACCTGCGGAAGTTCTTCACAGGGAAGACGCCAGGTGTATGCCACATGGCGGTCGGGGCGCTCGTCGAGCATGGGCATGTGCAGATATTGTTCACCACAAACTTCGATTCCCTCCTGGAGGATGCGATTCGTGGGAACGGCAAGTGCGACCCACCGAAGGTAGCGTCTCACGCTGATTCCGTCCGCGACGTGATATTGAACGAGCCTGGGCCCAAAGTCATCAAGCTGCACGGGGACTACCTTTTCTCTGATATCAGGAATACGGACAAGGAAACTCGCAGTCTGACGGACAACATGCGCGAGAAGCTCCGCAGGATACTGGGGGAATTCGGCCTGATTGTCGTTGGCTATTCCGGCAACGACAACAGCGTGATGGCCATTCTGGAGCAGATGGCCTTCGATGGCGGTTACTTCCCATTCGGCCTCTACTGGCTCCATCTGGGGCACAGCATCCCCAGGCCCCGCGTATTGCAGTTCCTCAAGGACGTAGGGGGCTGTCCGCTCGCCATCGACAGCGCTGAGGCTTTCCTTGATGCCCTGGTACACAGGGTGAGGGGCTCTGCATGATACCGCTCAAGTGCTTGGTTCTGACTTCGTTCTCCGACGACGGCCTGCGGCTGAAGGAAGCCCTGGGGCAGGTTCTTTCAGCACCTGGAGTGAGGGTCATTCACCCAGACCACCTGTCGTTAGGGATGCCGCTAGTGGCAAGCCTCGACGCACTGGTGGCCGAGGCAGATGTCGTAGTGGCGGACACCACTAGAGCCAACCCGAACGTGCTCTACGAGTTGGGTGTCGCTGTTGGTCTGGGGCTGCCGGTCGTGCTACTCGCGGAGGAGCAGGCGGAATTGCCGGTAGCGTTGGCTTCCCAGGTGGTCATCCGGTACGATACCGACCGCGGGGTGGTGGGGCAAGTTCGCGACCAGATCCTGGCCGCCCTGAAGGCTGTTGGAGGACGGCGAGGACCACGTCGGCGACCCTCGCCATTCCAGTCAGTCATTGGGCCGCATGCAGCCTATCCTGGCGAGCCATTCTCACACGTCAGTGCTGAGGCAATCGATGACGAGAGAGCGCTAGCGGATCTGTTCGTTGCGCCACCCTATCTCGCTGAGCTAGCGCGACCGGAGACCGTCGTGCTCGAAGGGCCGAGAGGATGTGGCAAGACGATGCTGCTGAAGTTCCTCCGCTTCTGTCTACATGCGATGCTGGAGGATGATCGGGTCGTGCGAGACAATCCCTCCGCGGGGTTCTATGTGAACTTCAACACGGGTTTCCGTTATATGGGCGCGGAGGCGGCGGTGCTCTCGGACGGCCGTGCTGCTATAACGTACTTCAACCTGCTCTTCCTAGCTGCGTTCGTCAACGACCTATCCGTTCTAGCGCGGCGAGGCCGCCTGCGACAGATTGACGAGTCCCAGATACTCTCAGCTCTGAGTGTGGCGCTCAGGCTCGAGACCGCAAGTCTGGGATCTCTGGACGAAGCTTCCACCAGAGTATCTGGGTGGGTTGACGATGCTCGCGCAGGCCACGTGTGTGGCGATCTCCGGGAATCACCCATATCAATGACTACGTTCTTAGACCGCCTAGCTAACTTGGCCTCAAGTGGGACACAGCTGTTGCGTGACACCAGAATTACCTATCTTGTGGATGACTATGCGGACGATTGGCTCCCCGAAGGTATCAGCTCGGCCATTAACAGCATTATGTTTGGCCGCCATTCGCATTGCTCGTTCAGGCTCGCAGTCATTCCTGGCCGCAAGGCTTTCCGTATCGACCGCGACCACTACGCTGACCTGGTGCACGACTTCATTCTTGTCAGCATCAGTCCCCTTGACGTGTTCAGAACCGTAGACGAACGCCAGGCCTTCCTGCAACGGATGCTTGATACACGGTTACAGTACGCAGGGTCGGGACTGGACTCCAAGACGCTCCTCGGGAGAGGCCGCACTGACGAAACCGCCATCGACTACTCTGGGCTTCCCGGCCTCGCAAGGCTCAGCACGGGTGACTACCGTACAGCGATCCGCATGTGTGGAAACATGATCGGTGCCGCGGGTGCGCAGGACGAGCCGATTCCACCTGACGTTCAGAATACCGTTATCGTCCAGCAATCAAGGCAGCTCAACGAGATGCTGAGTGGCGGTATGGAGTGGAGCGAGTACGTGACGCGCTTTGTCAGGTACTTGGTGGACTTTGCCAAGAAGGAGACCTCGTCCTCGCAGGGACCTGGCAGACCGCTGCTGTCCTATGGCCGTCTGGCGGTGACCGGAATGGAGGACCTTAGCTGCGAAGCCACGCAGAGACTGTCTTGGCTGCTCCGGTCAGGGGCACTGCAGGCCTCGGCGGGGTATCGCCTAGGGCGCCGTCCTACAGTGAGCTTCATAGTGAATCCCCTGCTCTTCCCTGCATATGGTCTTCCAATTCCATGGCTTCGACATCGTCTGACGCTGACTGCCAGCGATTTCGAGATGATGCTCATACATACGCGGTCTTTTTGGGAAGAGCGCGCCCGAAGACGGCACTCGCACAGAAAGAAAGACGCAGGATAGCTTCCCCTGGATTAGCAGCTGTCTGAGGCCCATGTTGTCCCCAGGGAACGGGCAATGCACACGAGTACACGGTGAACTGAAGCGCCCTGGCATCGAAACCCGGTTGCGGAGATTCCGCCAAAGTCCCTGAAGCACATGACGCCAGACGATGTCTACTCCGGCCATCCGGAAGGTATCCCGCCCGGCGCAAGGAACTGCAGATCCGGACTCTGGTGGCCACAGGCGGGAGCGTCATCGGGAGATGATGGGGAGAGTGTCAAGGGCGCTTGAGGTAGGTTTCAATTCACCCACGAAGTGCCCCAGGAAGGCTGAGGCAATACAGTGGTGACACCACTGAAGTCGCATGAAGGAGGAGGAGTCATGACTGGCACCGAGACATCTGCTGTACGCCCTGCAGTGGACTGGAACAGATGGATCACGCTTGTCCAAGTTGCAGCTGTCTGCGTTTCCGCAGTGGGGGTAGTCCTTCTGTGGTGGCAGTTACGCCTATCGACGGAAGCGACCCAAGCCCTTGTGGTACAATCGCTTACAGTTCAGTCGGAGGAGTCTCTTAGGGCAGCGATGGCACACCCGAATGCGACACGACTCCTCTTCCCCATGTTTGGTCCGGCAACCACGAAACTGGGACCAGACGACTTTCTAAGAGCCCAGTTGTTAGCGAGGGACCAGCTATGCCACTTTGAGGCGATCCTTGCGCAGGAGAACCAGATGCCGGAGGATCAACGTGCCGGGTTCCGGCACCTGATGACCTTCATGTTCTCAGCCTCGCCGATGCTCCACCAGGCAGTTGATGAGTCATCCAAGGACTTCTACAGTCCCAAGCTACGGCAGATAGCGCGAGAGAGTCCCGCTCGTCCGGTTCGGGCAAGCAGATAGCTGGGAAAGGGCTTGTTGGCGAGCTTAGCGCCGCCTCAACCAGGCGTGGCAAGATGATAGCCTCGACATGACGCCGGTTGCCGTTGCTAGGCGGTGGTGAAGCCGCTCTGACGGGCTTCTGAGTGCCAGTCCCGGCTCATCCCAGCGGGCTCATCGCCACCTGACAGCCACAGAGAATGTCACAATGTGGGCTGTGCCGGGACTCCGGAAGGCGGATGAGTTTCTGGACAGCATGCGCTCAGCCCCAAGGCCCTTGCACGTTTGCCCCCGAAGCGCACGCGCAACACAAGGGGCCTTGCCATCCTGTCCCAACTGCCGAGCAGAGTGCCGCAAGCGGCTCACTTGTGCCTACCGGTGTCAAAGCACATGGACTGGACCTGCCTTACCAAGCGATGTGCTGCAACCAGGTAGGCGAGACACCCCACGAGGAGAATCCCGGGGGCACTCCACAGTGCTACCGGCTGCGTCGGCGTGAACCGGCGCAGTGCTCCCGCCAAGAGCAAGAGACCCGCAGTGACGGAGATGACTACCAGAAAGATAACTTGATGCTTCCTCTGCTGCCCATAGTGAGATTCCCCCAATGACTCCGGCTTCACGACTCCCCAGAGATTGTAGATTTTCATGGACAAGCACAGCAGCAGGGCCACAAAGATGTACCAGACCCAGTTCCCCGCATTATTCCGGTGGCCCAGGTCGTGGAACGCTAGCATCTCGCACATGCCAACACCGAACGTTAGGAGAGGGAGCATCACGTAGGGTGGCCAGTAGAGTAGTAGTGACTGGATAATGTACCCGTACCAGAACGTGACGGCAAAGACAAAGCTCGCTACGCCATACAGCGGAGCCCAGCCTGGGTCCCAGCGCCATGCATTTGCCAGCCCATAGAGGGCGACGCCCTGCACAATGCCGAGCAGGTTAGCGTGGTACCCAGGTACTCCCTTGCGAAGACGCTCGTTTACTGAGGCCAAGGAGCCATCCTCACCTCGCGATAATCCGGGCGCCTCAACCTTCGGTGGAGGGGCGGGGGTCGCATCGGCAGCGAGCACGCGGTTTCCTTCCTCACGCCGACCAGTGGTGAACGTGCAGGCAAGAAGAACGCCCAACGCGAGCGTGAGCACGACACAGTCGACGCCGAGGATTTGCAGGGGCGACCAGTGCTCATCCCTCCCCCAGTAGCTCCCGTGGATGAACAGCACATTGGCGAGAGCGAGCCACGCCACGGTGCCAATCCCAGCCACTGCTAGGTAAGGAGGATAGCCCCTCACGCTCCAGCGTCGTCGGATGACGCTCCCGCTCCCGACGGATAGAAGAAGTGCCAGTATCGAGGCTGCCGCAAAGGACCGCCGGTACACCAGGTCGTGTATGCGCGCGGTTTCCATGATCCAGAATGCGCCCAGCAGGGCAACAGCCAGGAGGAAGCACCACGGGACGCTTCGTGCGGGACCAGGCATTGGCAGGGCTGCCATGATGAGCCTAACTCCTCCCACCAGCCACAGGGCTCCAAGGTAGTACATTGTACTCGGCAGGTGGAAGAGCGACTCAGCCTTCGCGGACGGATTCAGCTCGGCCGTGCACCAACCCGCGGCTTCCGAGTAAAGGAGCTCCCCCACAAAGCAGGTGAAAAACGCCACTACGAAAGCGACAACGGCAAGATCAACGAGGCGGTCAGCCTCCAACATGGCATCGGGGCGCGCGCGATTGCGGCTGATGCGCTGGCCGATCAGCACAGCAGCAATCATAACGCAGATCCCTGCTAGCACGCCCAGCGTCTGGTGATGGTTCAGGGCGAGCATCTTCAAGTTCTCCCCCGCCACTGGCGTACGCGATGGGCGCAGCAAGGTGTCGAACCATCTCACCAGATCCATCTGCAGGCCTCCCGCTGACCGTCGTGCATTGGCGCCCTTCTCGGACTGGCTGGTTGCCTGCTTCGCGGCCACGCGTCTAGCTACCTTCTTCGCTTCCCTAGCCGACCACGACGACCCTGCGGGTGCTAAGTAGGCTTGGGACACCCTCTCGGCGACGCAGATAGCACCTGGCTCCCGACAGCTGACGGCAAGACAGCGGGAGCAGCCGCTCGGAAGGTATCCTGGCGTCGCGCAAGGAACTGCAGATCCGGACGCTTGTGGCCAGGCGGGAGCGCAATCGGAAGATGATGATGCGAGTATTAGGGACAGGGTCAGGGCGCCAGAGGGAGGCGGGTCATGATTCGCCTTCCACATGTCCCACCCACGGCGACGATGTAAGTCCGTGTCGTTGGTAAAACCGTACGAGGACCTTCAAGGAGCAAAGGGATGAGCAGCCTCACCGAGTACTTGCCGCTTCTCCATCTCATCGCGACAGCCAGCGCAGCTGTCGGCCTCTTGCTGAGCGTGATCGAGATCCGGAGATCGAGACTAGCCATGCAATCGGTGGTAATGCAGTCGGTGGTCTCCGCCGGGAATGACCTGATCGCGATCGCCATCCAGTACCCTAAGCTGGCACAACAGACGTCGCTCAACCCAAGCGGACTGAAAGACTGTGAGGAGTTGCAGGCAGCCCTCCTTGGTCGGGCCTTTCTCTGCTACTGCGAGAACGTTCTTGCACAGAAGCGCAACTTCCCGCCGGGGCAGTCTGGTCCGTTTCGCGCCATGATAGAGGAAGCCTTCAGGAAGTCGCCGAGCCTCCATCAGATCGTGGCAAAGGACAAGCGGCTGTGGACAGATAAACTGAAGGAAATCGCCGCGGCCAATCTCCCTGAGACTGGGAAGGCAGATGAGGTCGAACGCTCCGCGCCCCTGTCCGGTAGCTAGTTGGTTACAGCACCGACCTGGGACTCCTCAGCTTTCCCGTCACCCCTGCCGGGGAATTAGAAGCTTCTCAGGAGGAGCCCGTCAAGGTCGTTTCGTGTTCGTACGCAGCACCATCGAGACCCAGCAGTCGCAAGCGGTCTGGCGGCGGGCAAGGAATCGCGGCGCCTCAGTCCACCGGGCCCGGCGGCTGCGCCACAACGGCGTGGAAGAGACTCCGCCTGTATGCCGCCCAGGCAATCCCCGCGGCCATTCCCCGGTTATCGGGGCAGTCGCAACGCCACGATTGCAGAGCGGCGTACCCGAGTCCTGCACGACGAGATGCGCCGGGCTCTGCTACTGACGAACGCAAACTATCGGATCACGTCTGAGCGTGACACAGACCCGGCTGACACGCGAATCGTGACCGTGGCAGGCTGGACGGGGGAAGTGGTCACATGTGTGCAGAGTCGTGCTGAAGCTTCATCTGGAGGTGACGTGTGATGGCAGCAGCAGACGCAAGGCGCGCTGGGCCAGCGGATGTGCCCGAGCACGTCTGGCTACAGCGCGGCCGAGACAATGCCCTGGCGGTCTTCCGTCGAGCCGCCCGTACCGTACCGGCTTACCGCGCCTTCCTACGCGAACATGGCATTATGCCCAGAGACGTCCGTACGTTCGACGACTTCCTGCAACTCCCAACCACGAGCAAGGAGAGCTATCTGCTAAAACACGACCTGGCCAGCCTCATGCCCGGCGGGAAGCTGGACGGGACCTGCATGGTGACACGAAGTTCCGGATACTCCGGTCAACCGATATTCTGGCCCAGACTGAAGCGACAGGACTATGGCGGAGTCCTCGGCCTGGATGCCTTCTACTCGCTGTTTGGCGTTGCGAGCAGGTCAACCCTGGCACTCGTGACTTTCGCCCTTGGTATGCACTCGGCTGGGCAGAGCTTGATTGACTCCTCGCTCCGGGTTGCCCGCAGACCCGGGAACAAGCTAGCCATAGCTACGCCAGGCGCGTCTGTTAAGGAGACTCTGGAGCTGGTTAGTCACTTGTCGCCTCGCTTCGAGCAGACGATAATCTGGGGGTATCCGTCGCTGGTTCACAAGATAGTGGTCGCAGGCGCGGACTCCGGTATCCGATGGGGCGATCTGAACACCTTCGTCATCTGTGCGGGCGAAGGTTTCAGCGAAAGCTGGCGTCGTCTCGTGGTTGGTCTACTGGGCGGTCCGCCACACCCCATGCGCGTGTGCGCCTTGTATGGCAGTGCTGACGCTGGTCTGATGGGATTCGACACGCCAGCCTCGCTGCTAGCCAGACAACTGGCGTTTGATCAGCGGAACCTTCAGGACTGCCTGTTCCGGGGACGGCCGCCCCTAGCCTTCGTCCAGTTCAGCCCGGTTGAGCGGTTCTTCGAAAGTGTCGAAGGAGAACTGGCACTTACTTGCTGGCGGGCGGTGCCCATGCTGAGATACCTACTCCACGACGTTGGGGATGTTCTCCCGTTCTCTGCTGTCATGGAGTGCTTCCGTTCGTGCGGCATCAGTCCAGAGGAGGCTGTTGTCGCAAACGGCGCCATCCCTCAACAAGTCTGGCGATTGCCCTTCCTGTCTTGCTTCGGGCGTTCCGACGGCACGGTGTCGGTGGTGGGCGCGAACGTGTACCCGCACACGGTCCAACACGTGTTTTCGGGTCATAGGGAAGTGTCGCACTTCAAGCTGGCCGTGGAAGAGGACGCCACCGGCCAGACTCGGCTGACGGTGTACGTCGAGTCGGTTGACGATGAGCCGTCCATCCAGGCGACGAAACACCTTGAACGCGTTCTGCACGATCAGGTGCTCGATGCTCTGTTGCGGGGGAACTGGGACTACCGTGGCGCAATGTATGATGACCCAGCTGCGGCAGATCCGCGAATCGTCATTGTGCCTCGCGGTACCGGGCCGTTCGCGGAGGACTCGAGCCGTTGGAAGCGCTCTTACACGTATGCGCCAAGGGGACGTACTGCGCCTGCTATGTAGGCTTAGGACACCACCTGGGCGGACCTGAGCGGCCCCAACCTCTATGGGTGGTGGCAGCACGCGGGCAGGTCGTCCGGAAGTCCGGTGTGGCAGAGAGGAGTAGCGAAGACGCCGCCGACACATGCGTAGCGAGGCACCAGCAAGGGGTGGATGCTCGCGCGACGTTTGGTGCGGCCACGGCACAGCCAGGACGAGTGCGGGCCCCATCGCCGGTGTCGATCGCTCATGAGACCGGCGCGGCCTCGTTTCGATTCCCGCTACCATGACCAAGACACTCTGACATCGAAATCGCCGACCTCGTCCGAAGTGGAGACGTTTCGATGCCAGGATGTTTTCCTCCACCATGTTTCTTCATCGAAACATTCTCTGTCGCTGAGAACCCGCCTCACCGAGAGGCGGGTTCTGGCGTGTAATAGGCTCATTCTCGCCTGTTTCCGCTTCGCAGACCTTCGGACGGCTCACCCCTTTCTCGCCCCGTTTGACCGCCCAAAACGGCCCTTCGGGCCTCTCTTTCTCCGAATCCTTCGGACGACCGCCAATCCGTCCGAAGGTAGAGAATCCAGTATTTATGCGGGTTTCTTGGGGCTCGATTTCCTCGGGGTTCGATTCGGACACGCTGACCGTCGGAAATTTCGAAGCTCCGTCCGATGGGTATCTGCGTCCAGGCCCGCCGTTGACAGGCCGCCGTGGTGACCAAACGCCTGCGGACACTCATGCGGGTCCCGTGGGGGTCGGCCTCCGCCGGGTTCGATTTGCACCCGGATAGCATTCGACGCTTTCGAAACATTTCCCGTATCGGGCGGCAGCATATTGCGCGCAGTTGCCCAAACAGCTCAGTTCTGAGTTGGCACACGCCCCCCGCAAAGCGACCGGTTGTCCCCGTTGGAACTTTCCTCTTGATGCGTGACCGCGTGCCGCGCCGCATGATTCGACAGAGGGAATCTCCTCGATTTTGCGGAAGATGTTGCAGATGGAGAACTGCACGTTGTTGGGTTCTTCCGCTACACCGGACGGAGGCACGGTTATGGGGATACTGCGGAGGCTGCTCAGGAAGCCCCAGAAGGCCATAAGGGATGTCTTCCTGTTTTCCAGCGAGACCGGTCTTAGGGATAAGCTTATGGAGCTGGGCGCGAAGGGGGTATTGGATGGGCCTTATGCCGCTTCTGACTTCATTCCCAGCGCCGACAAAGCGCTGGGACTCAACGGTGCACTTGTGCGGGCGGTAGCCAATCGTGGCACGAGAACGCAGAGGGTGGATGACAATATGAGTACTAAACAGTGGCATCGCTTCCTCGAGCACCGATTCGCTGACTGCCCAAGCTGGCGCAGCTGGGGCGCTAGTACGCCTTACACAGTCTATGTGATCGTGGTCGTGTTCGACTGAGCGACAGAGGTGACTTGGCCAGACTTGGTGGGCACTAATGCGGACAGGCGCCGCTTCCCAGCCGGGGATGCAGAATGGGCCATGACAAGCCTGCTGAAGCCCCTCTCGATCTGACTGAGAGACAGGCGAGAGTAGCCTGTCTCAACCGGCCTTTGATTGCTACCCTAGGCCGCGTCTCCGCATGGGGTGGGCCGACATGGGCGAGTGTGTTCCCTTTCTGAGACCGAAGAGGGACTTCCTGCCTCTCTTGTTGTAGAACATCTCGACTCGTGCCACGGGCCCACATGCAGAGAATCCAGTATCTATGCGCGTCTATTCGAAGTCGGCCTCCGCCGATTTCGATTCCCGGCCGGAGTAAGCCTACTCGACCTCGTAGAAGCATTCGCCTCGGCCGCCCGCAGCGTAGCTCCGTTTGAAGACTGCATCTATTCGCTTCTTGAAATCGTCCCCCGCGCTCCGCAAACCCCATCCCCAATCCGGTACAATGAGGCCGTACGGCGTCATCGCTTCGGCGGTGGTCTGCACCCTATGGTACAACTCGCCCAATCCCTTCTCGACTTCCCCGCGCAATTGCTTCACCTTGTCTTCGGCTGCGGTAGTGATTGGTCTGCCGACGGAAGTTCTTTCCGTGCGCGCTTCGACAAGACAACAGAGGTACCAAGCCAGGCTAAGCTCCGACAGCATGTACGGCAAGAACAGAAGATGGGCATGGACATTCTTGGACCAAGTCACTACTTCTGGTATCCGCCACAACGGCCTCGCGTCGTCGTCGTAGTCCGACACAGTCATCGTCATGGGGTCGGGCTTGCGACCGCGGCTCGCGATCTGAACCCAGAGCGCGGCCAGCGCATCTGGCACAGCCAGATCCGTTGACAGGATCTCCTCCTTATGCACGGGAAAGAGCACATGAGACGTGCGAACCAGCTCTTCAATGTCCACTTGACGCGGCGCCGTGGGCCCCCGCCGCAGGAGCCTCCTGAATATCTCCATCTCGGCCTCCCATCCCGTTGTGCGGGATCAGACAATAGCGTGAGACATAATAACCCGCTCGCGCCGGACTCGTCAAGCTGAAGCGCCGAGCCCGCGACAGCACAGCCAAAATGCCCCTCGACGCTTCCGAAACATTTCCCGGAGGTCTGTGGTGGAGGAGTCGCCATCGGCGGCCTCCACGGGTCGGGGCTTAGCCAGCTCGATTCAGACACGCTGACCACTCCGACAGTTCGAACCTCCGTCCGGTAAGTATCTACTGGGCGAAGGCGGTCAGCAGACCCCCCCTCGCACACCAGGTCTGAGTCGCGATGACTGGCGAGGAGCGAGAAGATGTCGAACCCATTGGACCCCGAGGCGATGTCCCCAGCCGAGCGGCTTGAGGAGGCGGCCTCCCTACTTCACCGATTCCTCTGCCAGTTGCCGGAGGGCCGCCAGCAGTTCCTCGGCGCGGGCGCGGGCGGGGGATTCGGCGACCAGGCGCACGATGGGCTCGGTGTTGGAGGGGCGCACCTGGATCCACGAGCGGTCGGCGAACCGAACCTTCACGCCGTCCGCCTCGGTTACGTGTTCGCCTGCATAAACCTCCTTGACGCGCTTCAGCAGAACTTGCACCGCCTCCGGCCCGAAGCCGTGCGCGGCGTCCTTTATGATGGTGTATTGCGGCATCTCGCCCACCGCCGCAGACAATGTCTGGCCGGTCTCCGCCAGGTGCTCCAGAACCAGGCCCATCGCGATCATGCTGTCGCGCCCGAAGCACACATCCGGATGAATCACGCCGCCCGTCCCCTCCCCCGCCAACGCCTTGCGCCCCTCGTCAGCCGCCGCGATCAGCGCCTTCGACAGGTTGACCTCGCCCACGGGCAGTTCAACCAACTCCGCCCCGCCCGCCAGAGCGATATCGTCAACCATCCGGCTGGTCGTGCTGCTCTTGAAGATGACCAGTCCGTCGTCCTTGCACTTTGCCAGGCAGTGCTTCACCGCAATCGCAAAAGTGTAATCCTCTCCGATCGCCTCTCCCTTTTCGGAGACCAGCGCCAACCTGTCCGCGTCGAGGTCCTGGGCCAACCCCAGGTCGCAGTTGCTCTCTCGCGTTGCCCGGCACAGGTCATTCAGATGAGCAGGCGTCGGCTCGGACGGCCGATCCGATTCGACGCAAACCACCTCGCATCCCAGCCGCTCGAGCAGCCGCGTCGCAGATTCTCGCCCCGCGCCGCCTCCGGCATCGAACGCCACCCGAAATCGGCGCCGGCGAACAGCCCGCGCATCGAGCAGCCGCAGCACCCTTTCCAGGTGAACGCCGATCGCCTCGTGCCCCGCGAGAAAGACCTCCGGGTGCGGATACGCTTTGCCGGGCCTCTCGCTTGCCAGCGCGAACAGTTCAGCGGTCTGCTCCCGATCCAGGATGATGTCGCGCGGCCCGATGAGAAACTTGAACCCGTTCCACTCCGGCGGATTGTGGCTGGCTGTTATCATGATCGCGCCGTTCGCGCCCAGGTGTCCCATCATCACCTGCACTGTCGGGCTCGGCACGATGCCCAGGTCAGCGACCTGGCAAGCGATTGCTCCCAGCCCTGAAAGCATGGCCTCCTTGAGCGCCCTTCCAGATGGTCGGGTGTCCTGGCCGAGAGCGATCAGCGGCCGCTGATACCGGCGCTGCACGAACTGGGCGAACGCGGACGCGAATCGCACCCCCACCTCGGGCGTGAGCGATGCGCCCCATATCCCCCGCACCCCCGAATAACTTACCTTGAGCGACTCCTGCATCTCTTGTTGGATGTTCTGCGCGCGATTCGTGCGCACCTACCTGCCGTCTGGGCTGGGAGCGCGAATGATGAGATACACTGTAACGAACGCGGCCATCACCGTGAAACCGACCTGGGTGAGCACATAGCCTGCGCCCGAATACGGCCAGAGCATCTTCAGTCCCGCGATGAACGTCCCGCCCCACACGAGCCACAGCAGACCGAGAGCGGCGGCGGCAGTTTCGTCCAGACGAGGACGGATGCCGCCATAGAGCCGGCGCAGCCAGCAGCCGGTCGCCACGACAAGCGCAGCGAGAGCCACAAACACGTAAAGGCCGTAGGCCTCGATGCTCAGCAGGTGCTTCTCGTCGGCCCAGTAATAGACGACATTGTTCATGTTCCATGCCGGGATAAACCACAGCGCAAACGCTTGCGCCAGGAAAGGCCGGACCGGGTGCGCCTTTTTAGGCAGGTATGAAGTGTGCCCCCGCCGCTCAAGAAGCAAGAGCGCCAGCCCCAGTCCCAACCCACCGAAAAACCCGATGGTGTGCTCGGCAACCTTCCACGAATCGAGCGGCAGGTGCAGGTTCTGAACGAAGGGGTATGAGCACGCTCTCGTCAGCAGCGGGCCGATCACGAACCCGGCCCCGATCCCCAGGCCGCCGAGCGCGGACATCGTCAGCACGGTGCGATCGCGCGAGCAGACGATGAGCAGCGCGAGCCATGCGCCCAGCACAAACGCCCAGTCCTGGTGCCTGTGGCCGATGTCGAAGTGAAGCCTGTTGATGAACACGTGATAGACCACCCTGCCGGTCAAGTAGCACAGCGCCAATAGCACCAGTGGCCCCGCCAGCCTGTAGTTGCGCCGCGAGCACGCGATCCCCAGTACGCCGCCGCCAAGGCCTCCCCAGATCGCCCCCAGCAGGAAGAGTTGCGCAAGGCTGAGGCCTATCTGACCGCCCGTGGCATCCGCGTTCGTCGCCAGGCCTGAGACCCTGCCGTAACTCATCATCCCACCCCACGCGAAGCCGAACCCGCCCCAGGCGGCCAGAGTGAATGCCTTCTTCACCTTCGCCGGGTCGCGCGAAACCATCGCCAGCGCCAGGCCGACAGTAGCGCCGCACAAGGCCGCCCCCCACTCGTGCCCAGTCTGCCCCCTGATCCCCCATGCCAGGCACATCGAAACCGCCGGAACCAGCAAGCAAGCCACCGCGTGAATCGCAGACATCATCCCCTCCCAGTTTTCCAGGCCGGGCCTTCTTCCGCCCTCGCGCCATCTTGAGCGGTTCGACCCCCACCGGCAACTCCCCCCCTGCTGAACCTCCGCGCTGGGCCCCAGTACTGCTCAGTCCGGCGGTTGCTTTTCACGCTCGGGCGTGATACAATAACACTAGCGAGGGCACTGCAATGGAAGAAAACGACGAAGACCGCGAGACCCCGCTAGACTTCCCCATGTCATTGGGGCATCTGGGCGACATGTCCGTCTGGCTTGCGCCGGGCGACGAGGACGAAGTCGAGCCGATCATCCTTCAACCGCCGGGCGGCGGCTTCATCCAGTCGCTCGTGCCGCTGGTCGAGGCGACCATCAGGGCCGACTTCAGGCGCATGGCGCGAGACGCACGCCGGCGACAGGAAAAAGAAAGGCGCAGTCCGTCTCCGGAGACATAGATGCAATCCCAGCATGAACAATCGGGTGGATCCATGCTATCTACGCCTGCATATGGGTGCTCGCGCTCGCGATGAAGTTTGTGTAGTTAGTGCCGCGGGTTTTGGAAGCAGCGCGGGACGTGACTGATGTCGCTAGGAGAGTCCTCATGGCAAGGGAACGAGAGCACGAAGATTTCCCCGTCATTTACGCCAATTTCGTGCGCATCACGCACGGGCCGCTGGAGTTTCTGATTGACTTCAAGCGCAGCAGCCCCGAGGAGCCCAACGCCGACGCTGCGCCTCCTCTGGTGCGTGTGGTGCTGCATCCCTTTATCGCCAAGTCTTTCTTGCAGGCGCTTCACGAGAACGTCGCCAAATACGAGGCCAATGTCGGGCCCATCCCCCAGCCCGACGTGCCGCCGCCTGTGATTCACTGAGAAGTGCCTTTCCGGCCTGCTGTCGCCAACCGAGGGAGGCTCACTTGCGTCTCACGCACAATCTCCACGTGCACAGCGTCGTTTCGAACTGCGCCAAGCGCGAAATGCTGATCCCCGACATCGCCGCCGAAGCAGAGCGCGCCGGGCTGGACACCATTGCGGTAGTTGACCACATTGACTTGGCTGAAGAACCGGATCGAGAAGAGGCTGTCCTTGCAAACAGGCAGATAGTCGAGAAGTTGGATGGCCCGGTTCAAGTTCTTGCGGGCTGCGAGACCACGCTGATTGCTCCCGGCGTCCCGGCAGCAAGCGAACGAACGCGCCGCAACTTGGACATCGTGCTCCTGGCCCTGAATCACTACCACCTGGCGAACGTCGAGCGCCCGCGCGATGAGACCCCGCGCGCATATGCCGAGCACCATCTGGTCATGATGCGCTCCGCCGCGGCCCTGCCATACGTGCACGCGATCGCGCACCCGTTCTGCCACACGAAACTCCGCGATCTGGATATAGGCCAGACGCTGTCGGCATATGACTTGTCCGAGGTCCGTGAAACCCTGGCGCTCCTGGCGCAGGCTGGCATCCGTTTGGAGATCAACCCGGGTCATGTTCGCGTTGCCCCGCAGTTCTTCGGCGATGTGGCGCGCATCGCGCGCCAGGTCGGCCTCCGTTTCACAACCGGGACCGATGCCCATCGCCTTGAGGGCATCGGCTACTCTGTGGAGGCCGCGTCGCTCCTGGACAGCATTGGCCTGCGCGAAGACGACATCGCCCTGCCCGATTCCCTGCGCCCAAGCCAGGAGAATAGGCGATGCTCGACTTGACATGCATAGCGCCGACGGCAGCAAGTGGGCTCGGCCTGCCGCCTCCCCGAAATGCCGAGGGCGGCGCGCTGGCGCAGGTTGTCGCAGACCTGAAGGGATGCGACCGCCTGGCGATCGTCGTCCTGGATGCGCTGGGGATGGCCACCTGGCGCGCTGCGCGCGAGCGCATGCCGACATTCAAGCGTATGGCGGATCGGCACCTCATTCAGCTGAGGAGCGTGCGCCCGCCCGTCACGCCAGTCTGCTTCGCCACCATCGCGACCGGGGCCAGGCCCGAAACGCACGGCGTTCGCGAGCGCACGGATGCGTTCAAGGCCGAAACGATCTTCGAAGTGGCGCGTAAGCACGGCCGCACGTCGGGCGTCGCAGGAGGCGCGGGCTGCTCTGCGACGATGGTCCTGGGCCGCTGGTCAGATGTAACGCGGCGCGTTGGCTCGGACGGCGAAGAGCGCGATGGCCTGATTCTCACGGCGAGTTTGCGCATCCTCGCCGAGGACCGCCCTGACCTGTTCTTCACGCAGTTCGTTGCCCTGGACTCGGCGAGCCATCGTTACGGGCCGTTCAGTTCCCAGGCCGTTGCGGCAGCAGAGACGTTGGACGCGCGCTTCGGCCTGTTGCTCTCTGCCGCGTGTGGGAAAGGCTACGGTGTGCTCGCCCTGGCCGATCACGGCCAGCACCCGGTTCTTCAAGCCGACGGCAAAACGAAGGGCTGGCACGACGACACCACCGAGGAAAGCATGATCATCCCCCTGGTCTGGGTTGCGCCCGGCGAACGAACCGTAGCCAGGTAGTAGTAGGGGCACGGCATGCCGTGCCCCGACGTGAGAACGGCGGGGGATGCCAGCGCGGTCAGGGGAACCCCGGCGTTGATTGCGTCGCCGCCAGCGCCTTCTCGAT
>Ga0315296_10000300_pt1 | contig 45413 bp, 40 predicted proteins | sample YL17G14_18_MG_FD_203921 | JGI IMG/M metagenome (GOLD analysis project Ga0315296, IMG submission 203921) | Sediment microbial communities from Yellowstone Lake, YNP, Wyoming, USA - YL17G14_18 | ecosystem: Environmental > Aquatic > Freshwater > Lake > Sediment | place: USA: Wyoming | collected... | reverse complement strand
ACCGTATACCGTCGTGATTTTCAGAATGCCGTAGCAAGAATGTCGGCATGAGGGACGATTAAGGTGGGCCGGCTTGTGGCCGGCCTGTTTGAGCTTCACGTCTGACTTCTCGTCAGTCCGATCGATTCAGCGTTGGGTCATCTCACGAAGGGCGGAATGATAAGGCGGTCGACGCCGAACCACTCCACGACGAACAGGAGTATCGAGATGAGAACATATTTCGCCTGACCGGGGAAGAAGGAGCGGTTAATCCAGATCAGGGAGCAGATGAGCATGGTGGGATAGCCGATCTGCTGAATGCGATAGTAGATGACGGGGATGTTCCACTCCGTGAAGGGGGTGGGCGAGAAATAGATCCAGAAGAAGAACAGTTGCACAAGGAAGAAGATCACGTGCATGAAGATGAACGGCGGGAGGTCATCGGCCCTGTACTCAAGTCTGCTGCGTCTCATGGCCTTGTCCCCATATTACCCTGCATTTGTCGCATCTTCACTCTATATGATACCGGCAGAGACATGACGGTTGAAACATCCAGCATTTTCCCCGCGTTTTGAGCGAAGGGAGACGGTCTGAAGGAATTCTGCGCGAAGGTCTTGACAAATCGACCGCGATGGATTATATTGCAATTGAGACGCAATCTCAATAAGGACATACGATATACGATGCACGATTTCTCAAATAGAGGAAGGAATAGGCGCAGAATGCGCGGACGAGCCGGCGCAAGCGGCAGACCCGGATTCGACAGAAGTGAAGCCGGCGCGACAGGCTCTACTCTGCTGACCGATGCTCCGCTGGACGTCCCGCTCCGCGTAACCGGCATAAATGCCGGCAGAGAGGCGCAATCGAGGCTGGCCTCGATGGGGATATTGCCCGGCGAAACCGTGCAGATTGTACGAAGAGAGAACGGCGGACCGCTCCTGCTCGAGGTGAAGGGGACCCGAGTGGCGCTGGGTCGAGGCGTAAGCCTCAAGGTTACGGTAACGAACGGTCAATAGCTATCAAGCGAAAAGACCCGGACGCGGCGGTGACGTTCGATCCGCCGCTTTTTTGATGCCGACAGGCCGGACTTGTCATGACGGAACGTTACACGATAGCGCTGATCGGGAACCCGAACTCCGGGAAGACCACGATATTCAACCGGCTCACCGGGGCGCATCAGCGCGTCGGTAATTATCCCGGCGTGACGGTCGAGTACAAGGAAGGCGTGCGAAAACACGACGGCGCGATTCTCGACATCGTCGATCTCCCCGGAATCTACAGCCTGAGCGTCGTGTCGGAGGAGGAGCTTGTCGCGAGGAACTTCATCATCGAGAAACGCCCGCACGTGGTTGTCGATGTAATCGACGCGACCACTGTCGAGCGGCAGCTTTACCTCGCGATCCAGCTCATCGAGCTTGGAGTTCCCCTCGTGCTCGCGTTCAACATGACCGACGAGGCCGAGCGCACCGGCCTGAAATTCGACCTGGACCTGCTCTCGGAGCTGCTCGGAGTCCCGATCGTGCCGACTGTAGGCACCACGGGCGGCGGACTGAAAGAGCTGATCGAGACTGCAATGAGGGTGGCTCGAGGCGAGCTCGTCCCCTCCCCCAAGCCGCTGTCGTACGGTCGCGATCTGGACCAGGAGATCGAGAAAATCACCCGCGCACTGGATGAATCCGGGATCGCGCCGTTCCAGACCGTGCCGACAAGATGGACGGCGATCAAGCTGCTCGAGAACGATACGAAGACCCTCGATGGTTTCGACAGGACAGGCGGCCTGCCGGCATCGGTCACATCCGCGCTCGATGCCGCTCATCAGAGACTCCGACAGCTCTTCTCCGATTCGCCGGAGATCCTGATAGCTGAGGCGCGCTACGGGATCATCGCGGGAGCAGTCTCGGAGACGGTGACTCACACCATGGAGCGTCGCCGCTCGTTCTCCGACAGCCTCGACACGGTGCTGATCAATCCCGTGCTGGGCCTGCCGGTCTTTCTCGCGCTCATGTACCTGGTCTTCACCCTGACCTTTCGTCTCGGGAACCCGTTGATCGATCTTCTCGACAGGTTTTTCCAATGGGTCGGTCTGCTGGTGTCGGGCTTGTGGCCTGAGGGCGCGCAAAGCCCGCTGAGATCGCTGTTGGTCGACGGGATAATCGGAGGTGTGGGGGGAGTGCTGGTTTTTGTCCCGACGATTCTCATTCTGTTCGTGGCCATCGCATTTCTCGAGGACTCGGGATACATGGCGAGAGCCGCTTTCATTATGGACCGGCTGATGCACAGGATCGGGCTGCACGGCAAGAGCTTCATACCGATGCTGATCGGGTTCGGGTGCTCGGTCCCGGCGATCATGGGGACGCGAATCCTCGAGAATCCGCGCGACCGTCTCGTGACGACCCTCGTCATTCCGCTCATGAGCTGCAGCGCGCGCCTGCCGATCTACGCTCTGATCATCCCGGCTTTCTTCCCCGGGCGGCTTCAGGGGCCGATGCTGTGGCTGATCTATTTTGTGGGAATCGCGATGGCCGTGCTGCTCACGAAGCTTCTGAGAACGACAGTGTTTCGCGGGGAGTCGTCGCCTTTCGTGATGGAGCTTCCCCCGTATCGCGTCCCCACCGTCCACGGGCTCCTGATCCACTCGTGGGAGCGCGTGATCATGTACGTCAGGAAAGCCGGCACGCTGATTCTGGCGGTCTCCATAGTGCTGTGGTGGGCGACGAGTTACCCGAAGCTCAGCAGTTACAGCGAGGATTACGAGAGCGAGCTGAGAGACGCGCAGGTGACGTATATAGATGGTGGCGCCTACAAGCGCGTCTACGCGCTTGTAGGCGCCTCGCCTTATGGAGGGAATTCGCACGCGATGGAGACGGGCGAGATTTCACGTCGCATGCACGAGGAGGAGCTGACTCACTCGGTCGCGGGGAGATTCGCGGTATGGATCGAGCCTGCGCTCAAGCCGATGGGTTTTGACTGGAGAATAGGAACAGCGCTGATCGGTGCAATTGCGGCGAAGGAGGTTTTCGTCGCGCAGCTTGGGATCGTGTACTCGGTGGGTGAGACGCGGAGCGGGTCCGAGACGCTGAGAAAGAGGCTCCAGGAGGACTACACCCCGCTGGTGGGCCTTTGCATCATGCTCTACGTGCTGATCAGCGCGCCGTGCATCGCGACGATCGCGATGACGAGGGCGGAGACCGGCTCATGGAAATGGGCATTGCTGCAGTTCTTCGGGCTTACCGCGCTCGCCTGGATTGTCGCGACGCTTGTCTACCGGGTCGGAAGCGCATTGGGATGGGGGGTGTGAAAGATATGATCTGGGAATACGTGATTGTCGGAATCATTGTGCTCGCGGCGGCTCTCGTGGTGGTGAGGAACCTGTTTCGGAAGGTGTCGGGAAATGAGCGGGGCTGCGAGGGATGTCCACACGCCGGAGAGTGCAGCGCGCCACGGGCCGATCAAGCCGCCTCTCAGTGCGACCGTTCATCTCCTCTGAAGGTGCACGGAACACTGCGGACACGAGGCGGATGAAAAAAGAGACTCCCCGTCACGGGGAGGCGTCGATTCAAAGCATGTTGTTGACTGGAATGAACCCCGCAATCAGTCCTTCAGGCATATGAGCCTCATCTTGAAAAGGGTCTCCCTGGCCCCAACCAGAATGCTGTGATCGGGGCCGAAAACGAGGTAGGAGGGCCTGCACCCGAGTGGCCGCTCCCACTCCAGCGAGCCGTCAGGATCGAGGCATCTCACTATTCCGTCCTCAGTCGCGAAGTACACACGGCCGGTCGAGTCGGTTATCGGTCCGGCGCTTATTCCATTCTGGCTGCCGTACTTCCATTCAGTCGAGCCCTGTGGAGTCAGGGCCACGATTCCCGGGCTGCCCGATCCCAGGACGCCTTCCGCCGCATAGATGGTGCCGTCGGGAGCAATGGCGAGAGAGGGCAGGAAGTAGTTTCCTCCGAGGTGGTACCATTTCTGCTCCCCGTCAGCGTTGAGGGCCACAATGCGGTTCGTGATCGCATAGTAGATCTGCCCGGTAAGCGGATCGGCCGCGGCACCGTTGGCGATAACGCCGGTGACCTCAGGCGAATGGACCCACTCGATCTTGCCCGTCTCGGGCTGCAGGGCCCAGAATTCGAAATCACCCGGCGGACCGCCCGCCACCTCGACCAGTCCGACCACCACCAGGCCCTCGGAGGTGATGGTGATAGGGCCGATGAACAATGACGGTACTCCGTCCACCGCGTACCTGGCCCACAGCAATGATCCATACTCATTGAACGCCTGAATGCTGCTCGGGCCGTGCACGAAGGCGTGTCCGTCTTCATCAATGGCCATCATCCCGTAGGCCTTGTATTCATCGCTGTCGTCCGGCGTGAACACATGCTCGTGCGACCCGTCCTGGTACAGCCTGTATACACCCCCGCTCGAGTCATTCCACAGAACCGAGCAACCGATAAGCATCGGATCGCCCGCAAACTTGAAATTGGGGAAGCTCAAGTACATCAGCGGATATCCGCCGGCATCAAGAACGTTGAGATCCAGTCCCCCGTTCGCGATTTCTCGCGCCACGAAGGTCCTGCCCTCCGCGTCCACCACCGGCATCGCGTCGGTCGTCAGGTCGGTCACCTCCCAGGCCACCTTGGGGTCGACCGGACCCACAGCCCTCGATGTATTGGAGTTGTACATCGTGCCGCCCGGCTTGGGCCATGGAGAGAGCGGATTGAGCGCGAATCCCCGCCCTCCGATCGGGGCGGTCTGCGAGACCGGAACGTGCACGAGGTAGAAGCTGGAAAGGGGAGCGGTGCCGTCGTACGAGGTCACGTACGGCTGGTAGTCGCCCTCGGATGAGACGACGGTGACAAGGACCTGCTGGTCGTTGAAGGAATCCGGCGACAGTCCCTCGAGCAGAATCCGGTAAGTCGCCCAGGGCTTGTCGGGCGTCCCGGCTGAAGTCAGCTCGGGGACTCTTGTCCCCATGAAGAGAGTCGGCGAAGTCAGCTCGATTGACTGCACCTGCTCGCTTATCGACGTGCCGGCCAGAAGGGCCTGCCAGTCGGAGACTCTGATCAGGAGCTCGAGGCTGCCGCCGACGCAGCCCTCCTCGGAAAGGTACACGGTGTTGGTGGGAATCTGAACGTCGACGATGAACGGCTCAAGCTGATTGGCGTCGGGAGGGAACCCCCCGGGTACCTCGATGTACTGACCGGGCACATACCCGGGCGGGAACCCATGGCAGGCATCTACGGCGTAGCTGAAAACAAGGTCCGGTCCGCCCTCCCCGTCGTCGGGAAACAGCAGCTCGTAATGCCTGGTCTCGATTCCGCTGGCGAGGAACACCGCGCGACCCGTGGGATGGTCCAGCGGCACCGCCAGCATGTGCGCGAGACCGTCTTCGGGGTTGAGTGACGCCGCGAAGACCTTGTAGCCGCACAGCGTGGCGTTGTAGTTCGCCACACTGTCCGCCGTGCCGTACTCGCTGTTCCGGTACGAGAAAATAGTGCCGTTGTCCTTGAACTCGACCGGGTTCCACCATCTCGTCCACCCGTCCGCGTTAAGCACTCTCAGCCCGTTCGGCCCCCCTGCCCATCTCCGACTCGGATCCGTCGGGTCCGTCGTATCGGCATACCCGATGACCTCGCCCTTTATGTCGAATCCGCAGTAGTGCGGGAACCCTCCGAACGGATGCTTGACTGTGACATCGACTTCAACCCGCCGGCCGGCAATCTCGATATTGTTGAACCATATCTTCGGCCCCCCCTCGGGGACCTCGAGGAACTTCAGGGCATTCAGGTGCCAGCAGGCGCTTCTGACGGGGACAACGGCTGCTTCTCTCGTGGCGGGATCGATGCTGACGTTGTAGAGCCCGAGCAGGGTACGCCCGGGAGGTACGGATTCCATCAGCCTCGGTATCCTCCCGCCGGTTTCGGCCAGTTGGGGGGAAGCGGGATTGGAGGAAGTGCCACCGGCGCATGACACAACCAGCGCCAGGCATGCAGCCACGCCGGCAAGGGCGATACGCTTCATACGTATAGCACCTCCTTCCAGAGCAGGAATGCCCAAATTCCTGCTCATATTATAACAGATGCGCGGACATGCCGCTATCTTTCGGGACAGACAATTTCCATACGGAAAATTCTTGCCCTGCGGGCCGGCACGCTGCTATTCTCACACGGCCATGACCGAACTGAGGATCACATCCCTTGCGGACGAAAACAGGCTCGATGAGCTCAAGGCCCTTAACATGCTCGTGCATAACCTCGACGATGTGTTCTGCCAAAGGGTGTTTGAGCTCAATCCCGCGAGCAGAAGTCCGGCCTGCCACCGGTTCCTTGTCAAGGACGGCCGAATCGTGTCGGGAATTAGCCTGCTGACACACACGGTCCGGTGGCACGGCACAACGATCGAGGCGGGCGAGATCGGCCTCGTGGGAACGCTCGAAGAGCTTCGGGGCAAAGGCTACGCCTCGATGCTGATGAACGACTGGCTCGACACCATGCGCGAGGACAAGATCCCGCTTGCCTTCCTCTGGGGCATCCCGGACTTCTATCAACGGTTCCACTTCCATTACGCATACCCGAATCACGGCACGCCCTACGTAAGCCTGCCACGATCCTGCACAGTCGACTGGGAGCCCTCCGGACCGATTCGCCGTGCCCAGCCCGAGGACCGTCGCAGCCTGCCCGCGCTCTACCGAGCCTATAATTCCGACCTCACCGGCTGCCAGGTCCGCAGCGACGAGCAGTGGGAGTACTATTTCCGGCTGACGGAGGGGGAAGGCAATCATGGCTGGTGGGCGACCGAGGAGCCGATGGGGGGCTACGCGTTTGTGGCGGGCGACCCTCCCGCCGTATGGGAGATCGCGGTCTCGTCATTGAGCCCCCTGCGCGACCTCGTTATCGGATTACTGGAGGCGCATCAGAAGATCGAAGCCCTCGATCTGTATCATCACCCCCGGATGCCGGTCGGGGAATGGCTGTACCGATGGGGGGCGAGAGTCTCATCCCCGGAAGACATCTGGAAAGGCGCGTGGGGCGGGATGGTGAGGCTCATGGATCCCGCCCGGCTTCTGAAGCTGATGGCCGGCAGGCTCAGCGAGCGTCTTGCGGACTCGCGGCTGTTTGACTTCACCGGCTCGATCCCGTTCACCAGTGAAGTGGGAGGCGCAGTGATTGAGATTGGGGACGGAGCGGTGGAGGTGCACGAGATCGAGGAAAGAGCTCCGCTCTTCATCCCCGCAAGGGTGCTGTCGCCGATCATGATGGGCTACAAAGGCTTCGAGAGGTTCCGCGAGGAGATGAGGGACATGCCCGACAGGGTCGCGGAAGTGATGAGCGTTCTGTTTCAGCGGGACAAGGTATTCATGTATTCGATGCTCTACGCCGATGAGCTCATCCCGCGGGTCACGTAGCATTCGGCGCAGTGAGAGGGCTACACCCCTTCGATCCTCCGCATCAGATAGTCGAGCTCGGCGGCCAGAAATGAAGCCCGATCGGAGCCCACGGGCGGCGGAGGGTATTCGCTGTACCACTCCCGAAAAACCTGTCCGGAAAGACGCGGGCCGTTGCGACCGAGGACCATGGTCCGGTCCTGGCGATCCGGATCGATCACGAGCAGCATTCCCTTCAACCCGGTATCCATGCCCATTCTCCACGTGTTGTAGAGGCCATAGCTCAGGCCCTCGAGGCTGAAGCCCGGACTTCCATCCGGGCCGGGAGCGCTCCGCTCGGAGAGCGATCGGGGAAGAATCAGGACCGCGATATCCCATCCTTTTGCGACGGCGATTGAGGAGACTGCGTCGCCCAGACGGGTGCGGTCAGCCTCTGCCAGAATTCCATCCGGATCGGTCAGCGCCCCGGTCCGCTGAGGAGGCGGATGCAGAGGAATCTCCTCATCCCTGAGCTCGTAGCCGCAGTGGTAGCAGAATATCTCTCCCTTCTCCCACTCCTCGCCGCAGATCGGGCATTTCTTCTCCTCTTCCGCGGGGGGCTCCTCTGAAGCGGCCTCGGCTGAAGAGCCGGACGGCTGTCGGGAGCCAAGCAGCCGCTGAATCAGCCGGGTGAGCTCGAGGACGAGCCACTCTCTCATTCGACAGACCCCTCCTCGGTGGCGGGCGGCCGCGTTTCGGCTTCAGAAATGGTGGATCCCTCGCCCGGCTTTGAAACGATCGCCCTCAGGACAACATGTCCGGCGTATCCTCTCACGCCCTCAAGAAAAGTCAACCTGAGAATCCCATCTCTTGGATTGGGCATGTGCTTTCGTCCGCCCTTGGGTGGGATCGGGTAGCACACCCGGAACCGCTCCCCACACTTGTTGCACAGCCACGTGCGCTCGCCATAGCCGAAAGCCAGGTGGGACGGTCTGCCGACGACGCGGCCGTCGATCCTCCGCGCGCCACCGGAGCAATACAGACATCTTCCTGCGGCCGCCATATGTGCGGGATTATATCAGGCCGAAGCGGGAATGTCAGAATGGCGATCTATGTCCTCTCGCTCGGTGTTCGCGCCATTGCTCGCCCGGCATCCCTCCCGAGCTTGAGCAGGCTGACGAACACCACGATGAACTCCAGCCGCCCGAGGAACATGGCGAGGGTCTCCGCCCACAGCGCAACGTCCGGCATCCCGGGCGAGGTGACGCCCACCGAAAGCCCCACCGTTCCGATCGCGGAGGCGAATTCAAAAAGCGAGTCCGAAAGGCTGTAGCCGCAGATGCACAGAAGCATAACCCCGAACGCATAAGTTGCCAGGTACAGAAAGACGAAGACGGCTATCTGGCGTATCCTGGCATCGTCCACAAAGACGCGCCGATTGCCCTCCCAGATGGGGCGCTCCAAAACCGCGGTCCTTGGCATAAGGGAGCGCCTGAGCTCCCAAACCAGTGACTTCCACAGGAGGTAGATACGAAACTGTTTGATGCCGCCCGCCGTCGAACATGTGCCCCCTCCGATCAACATAAGGACGATCAGTGTGAACACACCGAAGGAGTTCCAGTTTCCGTAGCTCACGGTCGAGAATCCTGTAGTCGTAAGCGCCGTGACCGTCTCAAACAACGCTACGCGAACGGATTTGCCGAACTGGGGATAGAGTGCCTGGCAGGTGAAAAGGAACACGGCTATCGCTGATATCGGGATCAGCACAGCCAGCAGCCGGACCTCACCGTTGCGGGCGACGAGCCGGAGCTCGCCTCGCCAGAGGAACCAGGCGGTAACGAAGCTCAGGTTTCCGAGAAGCATGAGCGGTAGCGTCACCGCCTCGATGGCCACGGAATCCCAATAGCCGATGTTTTGTGCGCGCGTTGAGAATCCTCCCGTGGATATGGCTGCGAAGGAGTGGTTGATCGCGTCGAAAACTGACATGCCCGCCATCCTGTAGGCCAGGATTCCGGCGGCGGCGTAGCAAGAATAGATGATCAGAACTAGACGGGCCGACCGCCGTACGTGAGGGACGAGCTGGTCGCCCCGACCCTCCGCCCTCGTGATACCCACCCCGGTGGGACCGACAATAGCCGACAGCATGATGATGGCCAAACCGGCCCCGCCGGCGAACTGGATGAAACTGCGCCAAAACAGAATCATCGGACCGGCGCCGGTCAAATCAATAACGGAAAGACCCGTGGTCGTCCATCCGCTGACCGACTCGAAGACGGCCCTGGAGAACTCCATACCCAGGACCGACATGAAAGGCCATGCGGAAAAGAGAATCACCACGATCCAGCTGACGAGAACGATCACGCCGCCCTCCTGGACCGAGAGCGCGACATCTGAAGCAGGACGAAACATCCTCCGCAACAAAAGCCCTGCGAGACCGAGACAGCCGGCGGGAACTCCAAAGGCCAAGGCATGCACAGCTTCCACCGGGTAAGCGAGGAGGACTAGAAAGGGAGTGAGCATCAGCACGCCGGAAAGAAGGAGGATCGTTCCGACTGATGAGAAGATCGCGGAATAGCGTTGTCTGAGAAATTCCTTCTCGCGCAAGGCCCGCCTCCTATTTCCGCTCGCCCGTGAACGCTCTGAGCACGGGACCATGGTTCTCCGGCAGTGTGATCAGCACCACGCGGTCGCCGGCCATCAGTCTACTGGCTCCGCGGGGAACGATCGGCCGGTTGTCTCGAATGACGACCGCGACAAGAGCGTTCTCCGGGAGATCGATGTCCTTCAGGAGCTTCCCCGCGACCGGCGAATCGCCGTCGAGCACGATCTCGGTCACATTCACCCGGCCTTCACCCACCGGCAGCAGATTGGTGATCTGTTCCAGGGACGCCCGCTGCTCGATCAGGCTGCCGACGATACGAGTTGTCGAGTAGGCGGATACGCCCAGCTTCTCAAACACCTCGGCGTTCTCGGGATCGTTGGCCAGCGCCACGGCTCTCGGCACCCCGAACTGCAGCGATGCCAGTTGACAGATGACCAGATTGTCCTGGTCGTTTGGGGTGATGGCGAGTATCGCGTCAGCCCCCATCGCGCCGGCTTCCTTGAGAATCCTGGCATCGCTGCCGTCACCGCAAACCACCGTGGCGGAAAGCTGTCGGGCCAGTTGGACGCATTCCGCTCGATCCCGGTTGATGATGACGACCTCATATCCCTTGGCGGTGAAGTTCCGGCAAAGAAAATACAGAGTCTTGCCGCCACCAACGATGAGCACTTTCATGGTTGTGTTCCTTCCTGTTGGGCAGCACCATCGGCAACCGCCCGGAGAAACATGTCCGCGGCCACCGATGTCGGGCAAATGGTGTCGATCTCTAACTGAGCGTAGACTTCCTCCCTCTTGGGGTCGAACACCCTGGCCAGCACATGCGGAACACCGAAGATTCTCCGCGCCACCTGCGCAACCATCAGATTGACATTGTCCTCGTGCGTCGTTGCGACCAGAACGTCCGCGCCGCTTGCCTTGGCCTCCTCCAACACCGATATCCGCGTTGCATCCCCCTCAACCTGAAATCCGCTGAAATCCGGGGATAGGTCGTCGAAAGCCGACTGATTTCGGTCGATTACGACAACCGAATGCCCATCGCGGCTTAGGCGGCTGGCCAACTGCGATCCCAGGCGGCCGCAACCGACGATTACAATGTAGCGGCTATTCTTCAACTCGGTCACCTTCTCTCCCTTGACCCTTGGAGGTCGCCTCCTCACCGTCCCCTCCCAGGTCCACCTTGCCAAACCTGTGCAGGTAGATGGTCCGCTCCAGGTTTGACCGGGCCGGCTTGAACGCAGGATCGATGGCCAGCGCCGCGCGATAGAACTTCTGCGCCCCGAACCGGTCGCCCTTGATCTCAAGCAGCGCCCCGAACAGGTTGTACGCCTCAGGCCTGGCCGGATCGGCTGCAATCGCCTCGCGGACCGTCTCACGCCCGGCGGCAAAGCTCCCGTGCCCGATGTGTCGCCCGGTCAGCTCGATTAGTGCCCGGTAGTCGACCGGGCTTGCTTCATCCGCCGCTTCACGCTCCAGGACCAGCGTCGCCAGCTTCCGAATCTCCGCCGGACTGAACGGCTTCTGGATGAAATCCACCGCGCCGAGTTTCATCGCCTCCACCGCGGACTCGATAGTCCCGTAGGCCGTGACTATGACCACCCGCGTCTTGGGCCAGTCATGCCTGATCCGGCGCAGCACATGCATTCCGTCCATTCCCGGCATCTTCAGCTCCAGGAAAACCAGACCGAACAGGCCCTCACGAAGTCTCTGCAGCGCCTCTTCGCCGTTGACCGCTGTCCGGACCGGTATGCCCAGAGGCTCAAGGGACTGGAGCATGGTCATCCGGATGTTCTTCTCGTCATCGACGACCAGAATCGCATTCTTCTCCATGGGTTCCTCCTTTCGGGCCTCCGAGAGGGTGAAGTCCATGCCACTCCGTTTGCACAAAACTGAATGAACGATCGCCGGCTGTCACACAGCCTCCGCCGGCATGCCGGGGACGCTGACGGAAAATCCGCCTGTCGGTTAGACCGTGCGGCCCACCGAAAACGATTCGCTTCAGGCGTTCGGAGAGTGGGGGATCATCATTGCCCTTCGGCTCAACGCAACTACCCCCGGCGGATGGTCTGCCGTCCATCTTGAACCTCCCGTGCTTTGCACGATCGGAGAGTTGACCTCCGATCCACTTCGGGAGGTTCTCTCCTTCGACGCCTACGAGGTTAGCTGTCGGGCTCGGGCCGAAGAAGTTGCCCTACGCCATAGCGATGCGCCCCAGGAAATCGGGTCCCCCGCTCCCGCCTCAGGCGGGATTAGGCGTATTTGACCAAAAAAGACTAGCGCTCCGGATTCTCGAAGTCAAGTGGCTCATGCCGGGCCGGCCTGACTCCCTGCCCGGGTGCGATGGCGGAGAACGGCTCAATCTCAGTCGCCGACGGTGATGAGGTCGCGGATCGCCTCGAAGCGCCCCTCCCCTATCCCCTCGACCCGCATTATCTCCTCGATTGTCTCGAAGCGCCCATGGTTTCTCCGGTAGTCGATGATTCTCTGCGCGAGCTCCTCGCCGATGCCCGGAAGGCTCTCAAGCTCGCGCAGGCCGGCGGTGTTGATATTCACGGGATAGCTGACCGGGGCGGATTCGCCGCTCCCACCCGAATCGCCGGCGCGCCCCGAGTAGCCCGGCGGCGGGACTCGGACCACCACCCGACCGCTCTGATTGGCCGCCTGCCCCTCCGCATCCTCGAGCCATGGAACATCGATCCGCTCGCCGTCCACAACCGTCTCGGCCAGGTTCAACGCTTCCGTGTCCGCTTGCGATGAGAATCCGCCCGCCGCCTCGATCGCGTCCGACACCCGCGCTCCGTGCTGGAGATATACAAGTCCCGGAGATTCGACCGCGCCCTCGACCTGCACGACGATTCCCCCGCCGGGGTACGGGATATCCTCGCCGAGCTCGACGCCCTGCCGCGACCGGCTGTAGTACTGCCATCCCGCATAGCTGAGCGCCAGCACGAAGAAAAACAGAAGAGCGATCCGCTCGCTGCGCGTCAGCGACCAGGTTCCCTGCTGGGGCTCGGGCGGATTTCCCTGAGGGAGATTCATTGAGAACATATTATAGCAAGTGCGGAGGCGAATCATGCGCAGGATGCGCGTGTTACGAAGAACTCATGCACAAGATGTGCATGCTACATGGGATGTGCATACTGCGTAGCATGCGCATCCTGCGCATGGACTCTTCGTCGCACGCACATCCTGTGCGTGCCAAAGCCCATTTTGCGATACTATTTATGAAACGAAACCGCCGGACGGATCCGGCGAGATGGGCCACGCGGCCTGACAATCCGCACGGAGGGCAGACATCGATGGAAATCAACAGCATATCGAGCCTGATGGGGAACTTCCTTCTTGGCGAGCTGACGAAAACGAGCGCCGATCTCCTGAAGATCCAGGAGCGGCTGGCGACCGGCCGCCGGATCAACAGCGCGAGCGACGACGCGGCGGGGCTGGCCATCGCCACCCGGCTCGAATCGCAGGCCAGAGCGCTCGGGGTCGCCGAGAGGAACGCCCAGATGGCGATCAGTAAGCTGCAGACGGCGGAGGGCTCACTCGGGAGCGTCACCCAGGACGTGCAGCGCATCAGGGAGCTGAGCGTCCAGGCTGCGAACGGCACCCTCAGCGACGCTGACCGTCAGGCCGTCCAGGAGGAGATCAACCAGCTCGTCGAGAATGTCGACTACACCCTGCAGTCCGCGGAGTTCAACTCCCGGAAGATCTTCAGCGGCGAGACGGAGACCTACCAGATCGGGACCGACTCGTCCGCGACGATGAGGGTCGAATACCCGTCGATGTCTGCCGAGAGTCTCGGGCTGAACGCGATAGACGTATCCACCCAGGCCGGCGCGGAGGCGGCGATCGCGGCGTCGTCCGACGCCATGGACCGCCTGCTCGAGGTGCGCACCGAGCTCGGCGCGTCCCAGAACCGTCTCGAATCCGCACTTGAGACAATGTCAAGGACCCGAATCGACACGCTCAGCACTCTGAGCACGATCCGCGACGCGAACATGGCGGAAGAGACGATCAACCAGGCCAAGGCGGTGACATCGCTCGAGAGCCAGCTGTTGCTCCTGAACCAGGTCAAGAACCTTGACCGCGGTCTGATCACATCCCTGCTCAAGGACAACGGGTAACGCCGGTGAAGAACCAGAAGAAAAAACGATCGAGTCCCTTCGGCTCCGGCTCGTGGTACGACCCGGCGGACTGGAGCTATCACCCCTCCACAGGCTTCAGGGCGACACTGCGGGCGATCCCCCTCATTCTTGTGCTCCTGCTCGGCTTCTCGCTCGGCCTGACTTCGATCCGCGGCTCGGCCGGCACAGGCAACCGCCTGATCGACAGGCTCGGCGGAGCGAACAAGGCTCAGTTGGACGAGGCTTATTCGCTTATCCTGTCGGGTGACTACACCGGGGCGTGCTCGCTGGCGTCGGCGGTGATACGAGTCGATCCCGAGAGCTCGCTTGCTTACCACATAGTCGGGCTCGCCCATGCGTATCGCGGGCTGACTGAGGAAGCGGCGGTGAGTTTTCAGAAGGCGACCGAGCTTGATCCCGAGTTCGCGGTTGCCTGGCACGATCTCGGGGTGGTCGAGGAAAGCCGGGGCGAATTCCAGAGCGCGCTCGACGCGTATCGCCGGGCCGCGGAACTCGAGCCGGCAACCGCAACATATGTCGATGCGGCTCGCCGTGTCGAGCGCATTGTACTCGGGGAAGGCGGCTGGGACTGGCGGGAGAACGAGGCCGGACGGCTGTTCCTCGAAGGCGTGTCCGCCGTCAGTCGCGGCGGAGCGGACGATCTTCTCTACGCGGAGAATGTGTTCCGCTCGCTCGTGCGCGACAGGCCCTATGATGTCGCGAGCCGCAACATGCTCGGGCTCACTCTCGTCAGGCAGGGCAGGCTGGACGAGGCCGAGCAGGTTCTCATCCAGGTAGTCGAGTTGGAGCCCGGATTCTCGGACGCATGGTATAATCTCGGCATGCTTCACAGGGCGCAGGGGCGCCTCGAGCAGGCCCTGGAGGATTTCCAGGTCGCGTATTCATCAAGCTCCCTCGGAACCTTCAAGGCCATCTCGCAGCGGCAGATATCCGAGATTCGTACGATCCTGGAATCCGAAGCCGCTCTCGCGCCTCCCGCTCAACCGGAGACGGACGCCGAGACCGATGTACGCGACGAATAAACTCCACCCCCTGCTCCGCTATCCGCTGGCCGTCCTCGCCGCGATCCTGTCTGCCCTCATGTTTGTGGGCCTCATGTTCGTCGCGCTCAAGATCGGGGAATGGGTGATGCGGTAGCTCTTGTAGAGTGACTGCCAATCGAACGGACTGAATCGGATCGGGATCAGCTCGGGCTCAGATTCCCAGGGGGCCGAAGTTGATGTCGGGCCAGAAGATGAGGCGGTCGCCCACCCGCTTCGCTCCCTTCACCCCTCCGTCCTGGGAAATGACAAACGCGACGCTGTCCTCGTTCTCCCAGCAGAAGCGGAACGCCGATCGGTGGCGGGTTCCATAAGATTCCATCGCGACGCGTGTGGTCTGAGCGCCGGTGTGGTCCACAGCGATGTGCACCTCGCGCAGGCTCGGCAGGGCGGTGATCTCGGCCCCGAAGCCCAGCAGCCGATCTCTGTCGGTGATGATCACCGCGCCGTCCACTCCGGAGGTCGACGCGATCAGTCTCACTGAATCTGAAATCCTGCGATCGATGACCTCCCGTGTCTTCTCCAGCGCGGAAAACTCGTGATATCTGCCGATGGGAACCTGGGACGAGCCGTTGTAGAGCTTGAAATGAAGCTGGTGATGCTTCCGTCGAAGGGCGAGCGAGCGCACCAGGAGCGCCCAGACGTTGTCGTGGTCGCACGGGTACTTGATCATCACCAGTTTCTTCAGATGAGGGTCGTCCGCCGAGAGCGTGTCCTTGACCACCAGGAGCGCGCCTCCGTGGAGTTTCTCGCGCATGTGGTACAGAAGACGCTCGAGGAAGCGGAAATAGAACTGTCGCGGAAAATCGTCGGGCGTGGCTCCCAGCCCGTAGCGTTCAGCCTGCACAGCCTCGCAGGTGTCCCTGCAGAGCGCCTCGCCGGCCTCACCGAGGAACGAGGCGATAGGGCCGCGGTACAGGGTCTCCCTCGACGGAGCGATGGTCTCGCCGCGCTTGAGGCTCAGAAGGACCGTGCCCTCGCGCGAGAACGTAAGGTTCCCTGGCTCTATCGATGAGACCGTCAGGCAGTTGGGAGGGGGCACGCCCGATCTCGACTCGCCCGCCGTGAACTCCATCCAGGACGATCCCGTGTCCATGAGGCCCCATATCCTGAGGATTCTGCACCCGGCCTTGCCGCCGTGGTTCATGGGCCAGACGCATATGAGGACCTTGGTATGATCAGTCGCCGGCGCGAGACGCAGGATCTCGCGGACCGAAAACTCGCGCGGGTGGTCGAAGCCGACCGGCTCAAACAGCCGTCCGAGCTCCTCCGGCCCCGCCAGCTTTGTGGCGACGTCCGGAGAGATGAACGCGAGCCTGAAGCCTATCCGCCTCTGCTCCTCGGTAAGAAGGCTGGCGTGATAGGCCACCTCGAGGAATTCCCTGAGACGATCGTTGCGCGGAAGCCGCCGGATGAACTGCTCGGGATAGTCCCGCCTGTTCCAGACCTTGCGCAGGTTCTCGATCAGACCTTCAGGATACGTGAACGACATGATCAGCCCCGATTCTGAGCGCCGGCTCGACGGTCAGGTCCGCAGCGCTCAGTATTAGTATCCCGCCCGCTTCCGCCGCGGCATTAGTGAGAGCAAATCCGTCCCGACCGCATCCATGAGGGGGCAAACCTGTATCCAAACCGACACGCGAGCAGCGATATTAAGTTGGATTGAGCATGGCGAAGATGAGCACTTCGTTCTCGGTCAAGCGCTACTTCACCACGGGTCTTGTAGCCCTGCTGCCGACCGCAGCGGCCGTCTGGGTCATAGTGTGGCTGTTGAGGACGCTTCAGACCCTGGTGCTCGGTCCGTTTTTCAGGGCCAAATGGATCGGGACGCTGTTTACGGCACTGCCCGAGGGTCTCTTGCCGTGGGTACAGGGGGCGATCGGAGTAGTCATCGTTGTGTTTGCGGTGTCGGGATTCGGGTGGCTTGCAACGAACGTAGCCGGGCGGTGGTTTTTCGGGGTGGTTGAGGGCTTCATGAAAAAGGTCCCGCTAGCGAGCACGGTGTACAGCTTTGTGCAAGGTTTAATAGAAAACTTGCGCATCATGAGGGCCGGGTACTTCCAAAAAGTGGTCCTGATCGAATTCCCCCGCAACGGTGTCTGGAGCCTCGGGTTCATCAGTCGCCAGCTCGTGGGGAGCATACAGGACGCGGTCCCGGGCACCAAAACGGCCGTCTTCGTGCCCACCAGCCCCAATCCCACCAGCGGTTTCATCGTCGTGCTGAACGCGCAGGACGTGCTCCCGCTTGACATATCTCCGGAGGACGGCCTAAAATTCATCATGTCCGGAGGGGTGTTGATGCCGGGCGCCAGCAAGGGAGCCGGGTCGGATCAGGTATAGCCGGGGCCCGGGTTTTTGACGGTTACCCGGTGTCAGTCCGGGTTTTTCTTATGCAACCAGACGAAAAATACGACAGCATCCTGTTTGTCACCCCGTCCCTGACCCTGAAGCGGTTATTTGCTTACGTGCGCAATCACGGCGGCGCCCTGACGGGCTCGCAGGCCGTCAAGCGCGCCCTGTCGCTGAGAGGCAAGCTTCGCGAGTTCTATGTCGAGCTGGGGGAGATTCTCTTCGGTCAGAAGCCGGAGGTCTTCGAGAAGGTGGCGGAGGACACCTTCAGGCTGAAGCCGATACAGGAGTTCAATATTCCCCTGGAGAAGGCGACTTTCTCGGTTCTGGATATCGAGACCACGGGCGGGAAGCCTCCGCAGGAGCGGGTCACCGAGATCGCGATATTGCGTCTGGACGGCAAGGGACGGGAGCTTGCCAGGTTTTCCACCCTGGTGAATCCGCGGAAGAAGATCCCGCCGTACGTGGTGCGGCACACCGGCATCTCCGACTCAATGACCCGCGCCGCGCCACCCATCGAGGTGGTGCTGCCCGATATCCTCCAGTTCCTCAAAGGCAACATCGTGGTGGTGCACGATTCCTTCGCCGACATGCAGTTCCTGGACTACGACTGCGACAGGCTGTACGACGGTCTGATCGCGCTTCCCCTCCTCAACACCCAGCATCTTGCCGAGCGGTTCTGCCCCGAGCTCGGGGGGCTCGGCCTCAGCCGGATAGCCGACCATCTCGGCGTCGAGATCCACGAGCGCCATCGCGCTCTTGTCGACGCCGAGCTGACCGGACGGGTCCTGTCGAGTTTCCTGCCGAAAATGAACGATCAGACGATCTACGAGGTCTATCTGAATAACACACCCGAGGCCAGCCACATCCGTCCCGGGCCGGTGACGAACAACTGCTCGAACCATTCCTGAGTCTCGTGGGTCGAGGTAGAAAGTGAGCGCCACGGAGGTTACGGCGGACATGCGATCGATTGCAGCATCCTTGATGACCGGATTGTTCCTGACGGGACTCGTCGCAGGCTGCAACGGGGATAATCCGGCAAGGCAGTTCCCGGCCCACCTGATGGTTAGCTACAGTGCGAACACGACGGGATCGCTGTTCCCCTGCGGATGCCGCATCCCGCTGGGCGGGCTGTCCCGACGGGGCGGGGTGCTCGCGCAGGAGTCGCCGTATCCTCAGCTCATCCTGGACGCCGGGAGTTTCGCCGGCGGCAACACCGGCTACGACCGTTTCACCGCCGGCTGGGTTCTGAAGGCGTACGCGCTCATGGGCTATCAAGCCGTGAACCTCGGCATCAGGGAGAGCGTACAGCCGTTGAGCCAGATCAGAGAGTGGGACGCGGAGTCGGGCGGCATGCTGGTGAGCGCCAACCTGCTGGACGAGATGGACATGCCCGCGACGCGGACAAAGCTCATCCGTGAGATCGGCGGAATCCGCATCGGCATCACAGGCATGACCATGCAGGGCATCCAGCCGATCGGCGCGACCGGGATGGGGCGGGTCGTTCAGCCGATCCCCCCTCTGCACGCGGTGATGGAGGAGTTCGATCGCGAGGGAGTGGATTTCGCCGTGCTGCTCGCAGACATGGGGTTCGAGGACATCCGGGCGATTGTGGCGCAGGTCCCCGGGTTTGACCTGGTTATTCAGGGCACCGACCTCGTTCCCAGCGCCGGGGTGCCCAGCACGGTACTGGAGGACGGCACGCGTCTGGTGGCCATGGGCGGAGCGGGTAAGTACCTCGGGCGCATGCGGCTGGACTTCACTCCCGATGGAACCATCACAGGCGAGGAAGTCATGCGCGTCGAGCTGAACGGAACCGTCCCCACACTCTCTTCGATCTCGGCTTTGCTCACGGAATACAAGCTGGAGATGATTGAGCGCCGCACCGAGTTCCTCCAGGACCCCACCAATCCCTTCCAGCGACCCCAGTCGCCCGAGCTGGTGGATGTCCTCACCGGCTACGTGGGCGCTTCCTTCTGCGATGAGTGCCACCTGGCGATACGGGGAGAACCGGCCTACGTCCGCCACTCCACGGCATGGGGCATCTTAGTCGGGCAACAGCGAGCCGATCCGGGATGCCTGGCCTGCCACACGACCGGCTGGGGAGTGCCGACAGGGATGGAGGACCCCTACAGGGACAGCCATCTCACCGGCGTCACGTGCGAGGCCTGCCACGGTCCCGCCGCCGGGCACGTAAGAGAGCAGAAAATCCAGCGGGAGCATCTCGACCCGTCCTCCCTCCTCCCCTACCAGGATTCCACGGGGGTCCCGTTCAGCCGCGAAGTCCCTGAGGCGGTCTGCAAGAAATGCCATACCGAGCAGTGGAGCCCCGACTTCGATTACACAACCTGGCTGGAGCGTGTCCGACACCCCGAGCCGATCGGCCCGCGCCGGATATACGACGCCGAGACGGGTGAGCTGATCACGCCCGATCTTCCGGAGGGCCTCGAGCTGCCCTCGCCCGAATAAACTCTGTGTGTCTCGTTGTCTTAGTGTCTTAGTGTCTTCGTGGTTTTCTTTTCATGACTAACCACAAGGGCACAAAGACACGAAGGTCGTGTAAGCGAAGCCAAGAAGGCCCGCTGTGCTATACTGGGCTGCCCGGCAGAAACCGGGCGATGTTTATGCTGACGCGACGAGTCAAGCCATGGAAGAAGTGAGAGGAACAACCGTAGTCGGCGTAAGGCGCAATGGCGTGACCGCTCTCGCTGCGGACGGCCAGGTCACGATCGGGCAGGCCATCATGAAGGACACCGCGAGGAAGATTCTCAGGCTTCACAACGACAAGGTGATCGTGGGATTCGCCGGCGCAGTGGCCGACGCTCAGACTCTGGCCGAGAGATTCGAAGCCAAGCTCGAGGAGTACCATGGGAATCTGCCGAGGGCGGCGGTCGAGCTCGCCAGGGACTGGCGGACCGACAGGTACCTCAGGCGGCTGGAGAGTATGCTTCTGGCGGGCGACGCCAAAAGTCTTCTTCTCATCTCCGGCTCCGGGGAGGTCATACAGCCGGACGGGGACGTCGCGGCGATAGGATCGGGGGCGGGGTACGCGCTCGCGGCGGCGCGGGTGCTGATGAAGTACACCGATCTCGACGCCGCGGGGATAGCCGACGAGGCCCTCAGGGTCGCGGCGAGCATATGCATCTTCACCAACGACAAGATCAGCGTCGAGACTGTTTCATAGGTGGGTCTAATTCAACCGGTGAAGCCATGTCGGTTAGCATCCTGACACCGAAGCAGATAGTGGCCGAGCTCGATCGATACATCATCGGGCAGGACAAGGCCAAGCGTGCGGTCGCGATCGCACTCCGCAACCGCTACCGCCGCGCGCAGCTTTCCCCCGAGGAGCGCGAGGAGATCATCCCCAAGAACATCCTGATGATCGGACCGACAGGTGTGGGGAAGACGGAGATCGCCCGACGTCTGGCGTCGCTGGCCCAGGCCCCCTTCGTGAAGGTCGAGGCCACCAAGTACACGGAGGTGGGATATGTGGGCAGGGATGTCGAGGGAATGGTGCGCGACCTTGCGGATCATGCGGTCAGGCTGGTGCGGGAGGAGAAGACGCAGGAGATAGAGTCGGAAGTCGATGAAGTGGTCACGCAGAGGCTCATCGACCTTCTGGCGGGCATCCCGGGCCCGCGACACCCGCCTCGCAGACCCGCCCAGCCGGAGGGATTTCAGCGATACGACGCCCCGCCGCCGAGCGACGCCAGCGAATACGGAATCGACGAAGAACCGGCTCAGGTGGAGGTCGGCGGGGAACCGGATCGTATCCGGGAGCAGCATGAGCGAATAAGAGAGAGGGCGCGCCGGCGCCTGATGGACGGGGAGGCGGAGGACGACCTTGTCGAGGTCGATGTCGATGAGCCGTCGACCGCGGGAATCGAGGTCCTGGCGGCGCACGGGCTCGAGGAAATGGGCATGCAGCTTCAGCAGATGCTCGGGGACATGGTTCCCAGGAAGCGCAAACGCAGAAGACTGCCCGTGCGTGAAGCCCGCGAGGTCCTCAAGAGCCAGGAGGTCGATCGACGGCTGGACATGGACGCAGTCGTCCGCATCGCGGTGAAGCGCGCAGAGGAGCATGGGATCATTTTTGTCGATGAGATAGACAAGATAGCAGGGAAGGAGCACACGCACGGGCCGGACGTCAGTCGCGAGGGGGTCCAGCGGGATATCCTGCCGCTCGTGGAGGGGACGACCGTCACGACCAGGTACGGGCCGGTCAAGACCGACCATGTCCTGTTCATCGCCGCCGGCGCCTTTCACATGAGCAAGCCCTCGGACCTCATCCCCGAGTTCCAGGGCAGATTTCCCATCAGGGTGGAGCTGGATACGCTGACCTCGGATGATTTCAAGCGGATACTGGTCGAGCCGGAGAACGCCATCACCAGGCAGTACGCCCTGCTACTCGGAACCGAGGGTGTATCGATCGAGTTCACCCCCGATGGGATCGATGCCCTCTCCGAGATCGCGATGCAGGTGAACGATCAGACCGAGAATATCGGAGCACGGAGGTTGTCCACCGTACTCGAGAAAGTGCTCGAGGAAATCTCCTTCGAGGGCTCGGACCTCAGGCTCGCACGAATTCTGATCGACAGGGACTACGTGCAGAAGCAGGTCGCGGATATCGCCCGCGATGTCGATTTGAGCAGGTATATTCTCTAGTCAACCGCGTCCCTCCCGCGCTCATGCGCCTTCCAGCACAGCGGCCGCCTTGATCAGAACTTTTTCGGCATAATCCGCCTCGGTCCCGCCCCCGTGCAGACGCGCGCCGCGATCGTTAGGCTTGCTCCGCTTGTATTTGTGCCCGACTGAAAATGCCACAAGCCCACCGGCCGCAGCGGGGAAGAAGGTCCTTATGCTCTCGACCAGCACCCGCGCAAGACGCTCCTGACCCTCATCGCTGCGGATTATCGCGGCATGATCGGGATTCGATGCGAACAGCGGCTCGACCAGGATTGCCGGCATGCGGGTGTGGCAGATGTTCGCGTTGCCTCGACCTGAGTAACCGCCCACCTTGATTCCATCGTCGCCGCCCAGAGTTGTTCCGAATTCCTTCGACACTGCGTGCGCGTACCATCGCCCCCATTCCCGGCTTGTGCGCGACGCGTTCGATCCCACGACGACGACCGTGTATTCCACCTCCGGGAAACCGCACGAATTGAAGTGATGCTCGACATAGCAGATCGCGCGATCGGCGTTCGCGGCCGACTGGCGATCGCGATAGTTGCCCTTGTAGAATTTCACGCTGTACATTCGCGTCCCCTCTACGCAAGGGAGTTGCCTTGCCCATAAACAACAGGGACAGCCGGACGACCGTCCGGCGACGCGATTCGATTTGAAACCGGAGAATTCAGGGTTCCCGTTTCGGTATGCGGCTTTGTTGAAAGTCTTCACGATTTCGACTATATTTGCCCGCTGTACTCGCAAGCCGCGAGGATTACCATGAAGGAGGAGGTCATCCAATGATCGACATTGCTGCAGTACACTCAGCGGTCCTGAGCGTCCAGCGCGCGGGAGCGACCGGCTCCAGCCTGGGCCAGATGATGCCGTACGGGAGCATGCTGATGTGGGGCGGAGGGCTCATATTCCTCATCGTCCTCATTCTCATCCTGTTCTTCATCATAAGGATCGCGACGACACCCGCAGGCGAGGAAGCATCTCGCGAGACGCCGCTGGACGTCCTGAAAAAGAGGTACGCAAAAGGGGAGCTCTCGAAGGAACAGTTCGAGGGCATGAGGAAAGATATCCAGGACTGAGAGGCTTGCGGCTCAGTCCAGCTTCTTGCTGAGGATCACGCTGCGGTAGTTGGTCACGTCCCACCTTGCGTACTCGACGAACCTGTAGCCTCTATTTCTGTACCACTTGATGAGATGCGCGGCGGGCTCGGCGGTGTCGCACGCGATTTCCTTCGCCCCGGTCTCCTTCGCCCGGTTTTCCGCGTGCGCAAGCATCGCCGACCCGATTCCCCTCCCCTGCAGCTCCGGCTCGACCCCGAACTGACCGAAGCTGGATACGTCGGGACGGTCGTACCACGGACAGCCGCGAGTTCGCCCGGCCGCACGAAAGACGAGGGTCGCGACAAGCCTGCCATCAAGCAGCCCCACGTAGCATTCCGCGTCCCTGACCCTCTTGAGCGTTATGTCGTCCCCCTGCCATGTCGCGACATATCTCAGGCCCAGATCGGCGAGACGCTTGTAGGCGCGATTCACGAGCAGCGTCACGTCAGAAATCGCATCCTCAGGCTTGAGAAGCCGGATCTCAAGTCGATCTGTCGGGTCTTCCCGATCAGCGTGATCGGCTCTGCGTGGCTGCTGAGACATAGCCCGATTTCAGCCCGGACCTTCTTTCAGGCCTTTCCAGTCTAAGCACACCGCGTCAAACAGACAAGGGGCTTTGTGTCTCTTCGTGTCTTCGTGCCTTTGTGGTTCCGTTTTTTTTAAGGCTAACCACGAAAGCACTAAGGCACGAAGGGGAAGGAAGAGGAATCTTCCGCGAGACAGGGCTGAACGCGTTGCCGCCGTGCCAAACCGGAATCCGCACCTAACGCAAATACCAGGCAGGCTGCATGCCCGGGATTGATGCCGCCGGCCGCGTGTGTTAGACTTCCCAGTCGTCCGAATCAAGACGACAAGGAGGACCCACAATGGGTACAAAAGGTATCGAGATCGTCGGCATGGACGTCGGCCAGTTGATCAAGCTGCTCAACAAGGCATTCGCGGATGAATGGCTCGCCTACTACCAGTACTGGATCGGAGCGAAGATCGCCAAAGGCCCCATGCGCGACGCCGTGGTGGCGGAGCTGATCCAGCATGCCGCGGATGAGCTTCGTCACGCCGACATGCTCACCCTCAGGATTCTGCAGTTGGACGGCACGCCTCTTCTGAAGCCGGAGGACTGGTACGAGTGGACGAACTGCGGCTACGAGGCGCCGGAGGATCCGTCGGTGAACGCGCTGCTCGCCCAGAACATAAAGGGCGAACAGTGCGCGATAGGTGTCTACCAGAAGCTCCTGGAGATCACCAGGGACAAGGACCCGATCACCTACCAGATTGCGTTTGAGATCCTGAGGGACGAAGTCGAGCATGAGGAGGACCTGCAGGCGATCGTCGAGGACATCGAGATCATGATCAAGTCGATGTAGCGCGCTCGACGTCGCGCAGCGATCGGTAACGGCCGCGGAGAAGGCTCTGGGGGAGGTCTCAAGGCAATGGCGTCATTTCGGATAAATCGCGTTGTGATCATCGCGTGCATGATTCTTCTGACGGGGCTCACGCAATTCGGTTGCTCCGGTCCGAAGGCCGACCTGTCGAGCGACATTCCCGACGAGCCGGAAGCGGCGATGAGTGCGGTCAGCACGTCGGATCCCGAAATCCCGGCGGAATCCGCGCCGACGGAGCAGACAGGCCCGCCCGAGTATGTCGAGACTCCGGAGGAGCCCGACGCTTCTTCGACCCTTGGGGCGATCGCGGGCACAGTCACTGTCGACGGCAGACCCGAGGCATTCGGCGCCGTCCAGGTCCTGGTGAACAGGCATACGGTAGTGAAGGACACACCCTGCGATGTGCTCGGGCGGTTCCGCGTGGCTCAGCTCAGGCCCGGCAGGTACTATCTGCGGTACATCGATTCGAGAGGCGTCATCATGGGGGACACCGTGTCCTGCTACGTGAAAGCGGGCGAGACCGTCCAGATCGACATCAAGTTGCCCGTCGCAGAGTAGCCCCCCATGTGGCATGCGCATCTGATGTAGCATGCGCATCCTGAGCATCCAATGTGGCATGCGCATCCTGCGCATGGCGTGCAGGGAAGGCGGATGTTCAGGATTGCGATGGGTGTGAGACTTTCCCGAGTCACTCGTACGCGAGCGCGTCCACCGGGTCAAGCAGCGCCGCGCGTCTGGCGGGGTAATATCCGAAGAACAATCCCACCGAGATCGAAAAAGCAAGCGCGATGATGATTCCCGAGGGCTGAAGGGACGTCGAATATTCGCTGGCGGCGTCTATGATTCTCGACGCGCCGACGCCCAGACCCACGCCGATCAGCCCCCCGACCACGCACATTATGATCGCCTCGAAAAGGAACTGCAGCAGTATATCCTTCCCCTTCGCGCCGATCGCCTTGCGTATCCCGATCTCCCTCGTCCTCTCGGTCACCGTGACGAGCATGATGTTCATGATGCCGATGCCGCCGACGATGAGCGAGATGCTCGCAATGGCGCCGAGAAGGATTGTGAAGGTCCGGCTCGCGGAGGATGCGGTCTCGATGATGTCCGCCTGGTTGAAAACCCTGAAATCGTCGTCATCCGGCGAGGTGATGCGGTGGCGCCTCCGCAGAGTCTCTTCGATTTCCTGCTCTACCCGGCCGATATCGGCGTCATCGGCGGCCCGGATGCTGATTTCGCCGACGTACTCCTGGCCGAACACCGCATTCATCGCCGTTGTGTACGGAATGACCGCCATGTCGTCCGCCGAGCCGAACCCGGCGCTCCCCTTTTCCTTCAGTATTCCGATGAGCCTGAACTGGATGCCTCTGATTTTTATATATGAGTCGAGAGAATCCGACGTGATCCCGAGCTCCCCCGCCGTCTCCGACCCGAGCACCACCACACGCATCCTGCTCTGCACCTCCGACTCGGTGAAGAACCTCCCGTGCTCGACCTGGTAGTTGCGTATGGAAGGCCACGTGACCGCGGTCCCGTACACCTGCGCGTTGGTGTTATTGGCGAAGTACTTTATCTGCGCGCCCTCTCGAACGACCGGGGATATGGCCTCGATTGTGTCAATCTGCCTCAGCAGAGCCAGCGCGTCATCAACAGTGAGCGATTCCACCGATCCCCCGCCTACCCCATGGAACATCTCCCGGCCGGGACGTACCGAGAGCAGGTTCGTTCCCATCTCCGATATGCGCGACATGATCTGCTCCTGCGCGCCCGCCCCGATCGAGAGCATCGATATGACCGCCGCGATCCCGATGATGATGCCCAGCATGGCGAGCAGGGAGCGCAGCTTGTTGGCCCGAAGGCTCTTCAGCGCGATTCTGAATGTAGTCACAGGAGGCATGGTGTCAATTCGTTCGATTTCTGACGTCGCTCACGATCTTTCCGTCCAGCAGGCGCAGAAAGCGCTTGCAGCGCGACGCCACGTCGGGATCATGTGTCACGATGACCGTCGTCAATCCCTTCTTGTTGAGCTCGACGAACAGATCGAGAATCTCGCCGCCGGTTTTTGTGTCCAGGTTCCCGGTAGGCTCATCGGCAAGCAGGATTGACGGGCGCGTGACAAGCGCGCGGGCGATCGCCACCCTCTGTCGCTCCCCGCCGGAAAGCTGGCCCGGCTCATGGTTCATACGGTCACCAAGGCCGACCGACCTGAGGGCTTCCGCCGCTTCCTTCCTCGCGCTGGCCCGCCCACCGTAAAGCAGCGGAAGCTCGACATTCTCCAGCGCCGTTACCCGGGGTATCAGGCTGAAAATCTGGAACACGAATCCGATCTGCCTGTTCCTGATCTCCGCCAGCCTGTCGTTCGGCAGCTTCGACACATCACTGCCCTCGAGGAGGTACTTGCCCGAGTCGGGACGGTCGAGGCATCCGAGCATGTTCATCAGGGTGGATTTTCCGCTGCCGGACGGGCCGGCGACGGCGACCATGTCCCCTTCTTCGATGCCCAGGCTGACATCATCGAGCGCGCGCACCACGCTATCCCCGATCCTGTATATCTTGACCAGGTTTTCGGTTCGGATCATCAATGCGGTCTCCCGAATCCCATCATTCCCGGAGGCGGTCCGCCTCTCTCTTCGGCCGAGTTCCGCCACATGCTCGACTCCGCGGCTCCACTGATGAGGACCACGTCCGTCTCCGAAAGCCCGCTGACGATCTGAGTGAACTCGCCGTTGTCGATTCCCGTCACGACCTCGCGCGGCGACGGCCTGCCGTTCTCGCCCTCGACCATCACCATGCTCCTCCCGTCTTGCCTCGTCACGGCATTTGACGGCACCAGAAGAGCATCGACCGCCTCCTCCGTCACGATCTCGACATCCGCCGTCATCTCCGGCTTTAAGAGCGCCTTGTTCTCGCTCGTGACCTCGATCCGCACCTCGAACGTCACGACATTCGAGATATTGACCCCCGTCGGCGCGATGCGGTCCACCACACCCTCGAATCTCTCGCTCGCGAAAGCATCGACCGAGATCTTCACCCGCTGACCGATCTCAACCTGCCCGATGTCGCTCTCGTCTACCCGCGCAAGAACGAACAGCCTCGAAAGGTCAGACACCATCATCACGGTCGTGCCGCCCGTAGTGGTGCTGATCCCGGACGAGATGATCTGCCCGGTCTGGACGTACCTGGCGGTCACGATCCCATCCATCGGGGAATAGACCCGCGTGTCTTCAAGCCTCTTCTGAGCGGTCCGGAGGTTGATCTGGGCGGATTCGACGCTCGCCGAGGCCAGCCTCACGTCCTGCCTCAGAAGCTCGAGCGAGGCCTCCTGCGCCGCCAGCTCTGTGAACCGGACATTCGCGCTGTCGACCTCGGCCTCCGATGCCAAAGCCTGCGTGCGCGCCTGCTCGTACTCTTCCTGCGAGATGAAACCGCGCTTGTAGAGATCCTCGGTGCGATCCGCGCTGGCCCTCGCGTCATCGGCACGCGCCTGCGCGACCTCAAGATCGATCTCTGCTCGCTCGCGCGATGTCGCAAGGTCGCGCTCCGACGCCTCGAAATTCTCGTGGGCCCGGTCGAGCCTGGCCTGGCTCTCAAACAGCGCCACCCCGGCAAGGTCGACATTCCTCTCCTCGTCCTCCGGATCGAGCTCCACGAGCAGATCGCCCCGGCTGACTGTGTCGCTGATGTCAAACGGAAGCGCGATGATCTCTCCGCTCGCCTTGCACTTGATCTCGACATCGAGATTCGAGGTCACACTTCCGCTGGCGGCGGCCGTCCTGGTGATGGAGCCCCGCTCGGGACTGACGCGGGTGAACTCGGCACCGTTCTCTTTCCCGTTCCTGTTCCGGAAGAACGCGAACAACGCGGCCGCCACGACCAGGACAACGACACCGATCAATATTCCTTTTCTCATCGTCTTGCTCCAGCCGGCCAATTATCCCATATCCCGGAAAATTAGATTTTAGACGAACGGCATGCAGCGATGTTCCCGCGATCGGGCCGGACAATGCAGCATGCGCGCCTAACCTGGCACCCGCGCCTCACGTAGCATGCGCATCTTGCGCATGTCCTCTTCGTAGCATGCGCATCCTGCGCATGTCCTCTTCGTAGCACCCGCATCTTGCGCATGTCCTCTTCGTAGCATGCGCATCCTGCGCATGTCCTCTTCGTAGCATGCGCATCCTGCGCATGTCCTCTTCGTAGCATGCGCATCCTGCGCATGTCCTCTTCGTAGCACCCGCATCTTGCGCATGTCCTCTTCGTAGCACGCGCATCCTGCGCGTGACCTCTATGCCGCAATCTCCGAACGAGGCCTTCTTCCACGCTCAGGATGAGCGTGGCACGAAGACCTCATACGCAGGATGCGCATGCTACATGTCGGATTTGCTGATTTGCCGCGCCTTTACTGCTCCCCTTCGCCCTGGAACTCGGTCAAGAGTCGGACGAAGTCGGCCCGACCGCACTGCGCCGCCATCATCAGGGCAGTCGAGTCATAAATGTCCTGGATGTCCGGGTCGGCGCCCGCCTCGAGAAGAATCCGGCCGACCTCGACATAACCTCCGGATGCAGCGAGCATAAGCGCGGTCTTCCCGTACTTGTCCTGCGTGTTGACGTCGACACCCACGATGATAAGCGCGTCGCAGATTTCGGCATAGCCGCCCGACGCAGCCGCCATGAGTGCAGTCCTCCCGTCATCGTCATCGATGGCCGGATCGGCCCCTGCGCCGAGAAGCTTCATGACGATCTCGAGGTTGCCCGACTGACAGGCTTTCATCAGCGCGGTCTCGCCTTCGGCATTCCGGAGATCAACCGAGGCGTCCCCGTCTATCAGGATCTTCGCCTCCTCCGTATGCCCACCCTCGATCGCAATCATCAATGGAGTGTTCCCGTAGCCATTCTGTATGTCCGGATTGGCGCGGCCGGCCAGAAGAAGCTGGAGGGTGACGGGAGTATTGGTGTCCAGCGCGGCGGTGAGGGGAACGTTTCCGTATAGGTTCTTGGCGTTCAGGTCCGCGTCGGCGTCGATGAGAGCCTGGATCACGTCGGGGAAGCCTCCCTCAGCCGCATAGAAGATGGCCGTCTCGCCGTCGCTGTCGACGAGCTCGAGATTCGCGTGCCGCCCGATTAAAGCGCGCACTATATCCCCTCTGCCGCAGCTTGCAGCGTACATCAGCGCGGTTATGCCTTCCTGATCCTGGTTGTCGGGACGGAAGCCCTTGTCCAAAAGGGCGATCGCGCACCCGGTCTCGTCGTTGTAGATCGCGTAGTCCATCGCGCTCCAGTCGTCGTCGTCGTAGAGGTTAGGATCGGCTCCGCGATTGACGAGACCGTCGATCCAGTCCGCTCTCCCGTAACTGGCTACGACCATCAGAAGGGTGGAATTGTCCTCGTACCTCACCAGGTTGGGCTCGATCGCCTCCCCGTCCATGTAGCCCCAGAAACGACCCGGATCGTTGTACCGGATAGCCTGCCAGAGTTCATCCTTTCGCTGCGAGACCGCCTGGTAGAAACGCGAGTCGACCGTCATGAGGACCAGCACGTTCATGCGGGAGGCGATCAGGGCGGCGATGCGTTCGCTCCTGGTGAAGATGGCGATGTCGAGCGCGGTGTAGCCGTGGATCGACCGGATGGTCGCATCGGCGCCGCCCTCGAGGAGAAGCCTGACGTTTTCGGTATTTCCATACTGTGCCGCAGCGATAAGCGGCGTCGTTCCGAGCCAGTCGGCGATATTCAGATTCGCCCCCGCTTCAATCAGAATACGCAGCCCATCGATGTTTTCCCTGTGAGCTGCCGCGTGCCACAGAGGGGTCCGTCCGCGACCGTCCTGAATGTCCCTGTCGCCGCCGTGTTCGAGAAGGAAGTGAAGAGCTGCTGGATCGGGCACCACGAACATCATGGGCACACGGCCCCAGTTGTCGCGGAAATTCACCTCGGCACCCGCCCCGATGAGCGCGTCCATCATTTCTATATTGCGTCGCTCGGCGGCATGTGAGAAGGCGGTCATTCCGAGGTTGTCTTTCAGCTCGATGCCGGCGCGCGACTGGATGAGGAAAAGAGCGACGTCCGAGTGGCCCTGTTTGACTGCCGCCATGAGGGCAGTCCACCCATTCACATCCTGCCAGATTAAGTCGGCGCCGCGGTCCACCATGATCCGGACACCTTCCAGCCAGCCATTCCATGAATAGTGAAAAAGGGGCGGCCGACCGGCATTGTCGCCACGGAAGATATCCGCGCCCGCTTCAATCAGCATTTGAATGATCTCGGGATCACGTTCTCCCACTTCAGAAGTGAACTGAAGCGGGGTCATGCCGTTGTCGGCGGCTGCATTCACGTCGGCTTCGGCCTCGATGAGGATATCCACGCATTCGGGATGTCCGCGCCAGGCGGCCCATATCAGAGGCGTCTTGCCGGCTCCGTCGCGGGCATCCACAATCGCCCCGCCCTCAATGAGCGCCCGCACGGCCCCCGGCTGGTCGTGATCGACGGCAAAAAACAGTGGAACGAATGTCGCGTCGTTGGCGTGGTTCGGATCGACCCCGGCCTCGAGGAACAGATTAATCATGTCGACCAGCCCGCGCTCCGCGGCCGCGGCCAGAATCGTGTTGCTGTCGCCGTACCTCGCGGACTTCGGATCGAATCCCTCGTCCAGGTACTGCCGAACAAGGTCGATGTCATCGTCCACGACGGCCTGGTAGAAAGCGTCGTGCAGACGTTCGTTCACCGACCGCCCCGACTCCTGCTGGGCCGATGCGACCCCTGCCGCCAGCCACAGCAACGCCGCCAGAGCTGCGAAAATCAGGGGACCGAATACTCGACTGATGGATTTCGAACTGTGTGGCGATCTCATATGCTCCTCCCGACGTCAAGATCATTTTGCGCCTGAGACTCCCCTCCGTTGCGTCATCAACAAGCCCCTCACCCGACCCCGCCGCGGCCTCGGGACGCAGCCAATCCCAAGCTTAAAGTCATCCCGGCTCACCCCGCTAGCATCCAATTATACAAAGAAACCTCCGCCTCTGCAGGAGTTGCAGCCCGGCAAATGGACTACCGGGCTACTTGCTTCGCGGGAGGGTCACCCGTCGGGACGACCGTTGCAGCCTCGATCATGAGCACGACCGTGCGATCCGGGGCGCGGGTGCGATGAGGGACACCTCGCGGGACCACGAGCCCCTGACGAGGCACGAGCTCGACGGTTCTATCATCAAAGTCCAGATAGAGCTTGCCCTCGAGGACATAGAAGAACTCGTCTTCCTGATCGTGCTTGTGCCAGTGGAACTCCCCATGAAGCACGCCGAGCCGGACGACACAATCGTTCACGCTGCAGAGCGTCTGGTTCCACCAGCGCTCCGCGCACTCGTCCGCGAGCCGGCCCACGTCCACCAACTCGAGCGGCCCGTACTTCTTGTCCGTATGAATCGAGTACTCCATCACGCCTCCTTGGGGGAAACACAGTGTGATAGCGCCGCGCAAAGCCCGCAAGGCCGCACGGGGAACAGCCTAACCCTTGGGACCTTCTCCAGTCCCAGGACTCGTCCTCCGTAGCTTCTTGGCGAAGGAGGATCCCCGGGGCGGACTCTTATCCGTTAAGCAACCGGTGTACCATGTCGTATTGCCTGATCAGGCACAAGAGATTCGTAGCCCCCGCAGTTTACCGCCTTGGTGCCTTTGAATGGAATTTCACGATATCCTTTCCAAAGCGCACCTCCACAACGTGACATTCCGTGTGCTCGTCGCAGCCCTGTTTCACCGTTACCTCTCCTTCCCTCTCGACATATTCATCGTTGAACAGATGGTACAATCGAACCCTCTCCCCGACCTCGCATCTTGCGATTTTCCGCGAATTGCGATGTTGAATGACATTCCGATTCGGATGTTTGCCTGAAGATCTGACGGGGTGCTCTTGCTCTTTCTTCTCCATAGGGATCACACCTTCATTCCCTGATTCAGGAGCCTCCTGGACCGCCTTCGGCCCATCATCAGGAGCGTCCGCTTGCTGTCTAGTATCATCTGGCCTTGAAGTGTCGACCTCGATTTGCATCTCAGATGTGAGATTGCCGCATTGTGACCCATTCTTTGAGGGAGTCTCTGATGCATTCAACATTTCCGAATATAGCACAAACCTTGCTTCTATTCCTGCCCCGGACGATTCGATCCTCCATTCAGTAACAGCCCAGTCTCTTGAGTATGGGATTGTCAACCGCACCCCTCTATTTTCCGTCACTCCTTCTGGATTCTCAGCCCTCTCAGGCACTAGCACTTCTACTGAACAAGGAGACAACCACACCAAACGCAATTGCTTGCTATCGCGAATGAACTGGACACTCCTCAGCGCCCGCAAGAAGCGGAAATCAACGCTTTCTATCAGTTCCGCCTTTCGGTCATATATTCTGGCGGAGAACCAGCCCCCTTGTTTCTTCGCGAGCAGACTACCCAGTTCCTCCATCTCTTGCCTACCATTCTTATCAATCAAACAGTAATTCCTCCATCTCCGCGTGCCTCTGAACTCCCTTCCTTCTTGAACCAGCACAATCTGCGATATGTCTGCCCAACTATCGCCGTCAAGTCTTAGTGCCAGCCGAGGGGGCTCAAGCCCAAATAGGGGACCTGCATAGATACTGTCATCCTCAATTCTGTTTCCGTTCAGGTCAAACCTGCTCTCGCCGTTGTCCGCGGTGATCTTCTTGCCATTAGGAAGGTGGAATACGACTCTGTCCTTCTTTCGATCCGAAATCCGTAACAAGAAACCTTTGAAGCCGGTTATGCTGACATTCTCTCGACCACCAAGGTAGACCCGAGTAGTCTGCTGATCGACTTCCCATTCTCCTGGAACAACCACGAGATAGAAACCGCGAGTGAGAAACTTCACCCTCCTTCCTTCTCTGAGTCCGGGCACTCCTGCGAGCTTGAAGAGAAAGAAATCAGCGTCCGACAAATCGGTGTAATAGGACTTGCCATTCTCTTTGGCACGGACGGTTAGGCGTCCCTCAAGAGAATGAACAGGATAGAGACCCAGTTGATCGTTGAACTGCACCTGAGCTCCCGCCAATTGGACTTGAAAAGCGAAGATCGGTGCCGAACCGGCAGGCGGGATTACGCCCAATACCCAACTGGCTTCTCTTTCGATAGCGGCGAGTTCCGGCAGAAGCTCCACTGGTTTCTCGGGATCCCCAATCTCACTGTGAGGTCCTCTGGAGCTGCCACCATACTCCGGAGGGTTTCTGCTTTGTCTTGTCATCCAAGCGAATGACTTTGGCTGTCTTTGCCATTTCTCAGTCCTATTTTGACTTGTTGGAGCATAACTCGGTTTTGGCGGGTGAGTTTCAGTCTTTGACTTTCTTTCTTCCCTTTCTGCGTCCGCATCCTCAGAACGTCCGTTACCCTCCGGGGGCAACTCCTTTCTGTCTGTGGAGTTACGTCTCCTGGATGCATCTCGCTTAAGCTGAATCAACAAAAGAGCGATTAGCACGGTTGTGATTATTAGGAGAATAACCTGCATAGCCGATTTCCTCCGTTATCGAAGCCCGATTCCAGGGAAATGACGTTCTGAATCAAAGGCTCATTCCCAGACGGCGGGAGCCCGCGATTTACCGCTTAAGCAATAAGATCAATTCCGAGAGTTCAGCAGGGGGCTAAAAAACAAAAACGCGCCGCTCTCATATTTATTCCTGAAAAAACTCCAGAAAAAAACCTTGCGGCGACTCATTTTGTATCAATCAATCCTGGCAGTGACCTACTTTCCCCTCCTTCGCTAGGAAGCTACGGAGGGCAGGCCGCGTGAGCAGTATCATCGGCGCTGTGGGGCTTAACGGCCGTGTTCGGGATGGGAACGGGCCTGCCCACCGAAGCTTCAGCGTAGGTGCGTGTTTCCCCCACGCTATGACGACCGAGAAGGATTCCATCTCAATGCCCTGCGGCGCCTTAGCCGCTCTCAAAGACTGCCAAAGCCTATATAGCAAAAAACCCCGGCCTTTTCAAGTCGGGGGCTTAGGATGAATCAATCCCGCCGGTGGCCTGCTTCCCCCGTACTTCGTCCGCCGCGGCGAGAGGGGTCTAACTGCTGAGCTTCGACTGCTTACCGCTTGCTTCCGGCGACCGAAACCTCCACTCCCAGTCCCGAAGACCCGCCTTCTCGGGATTGAAGTATACATACTCGGCGGTCGACGGCAGCTCATCATGATCTCGCATGAGATGATCGAAGTACTCCCTCTGCCAGAACTTCCCCCCTCTCCCCAGGAGCTCGTTGGCTTTGTTCGCGGTGTAGGATTTCCAGGAATGGAGCACATCCGGCAGAGCGATTTCTCGGAAGGGTCGCACTAATGCATGGACATGGTTCGGCATGATGCACCACGCATACAGCCCGTAGCGCTCGCCTTCGAAGAACCTGAGGGCTCCCGCAACAAGGTCAGCGATCGGCGGCTGTCCGAGCCAGCACGAACCGTAGCCGGCATCGAGAAGCCTCTCGACCTTGTCGGAATAGAGACGCAGAAGTCGTCTCTTTTCATGAGTGGTCAATCCTCGGTCCTTTCCTTTGACAACCGCGAGCAGATCCTCCTTTTCGTCCAATAGCTGTTCCCGGAGATTCGCCGGAATGGAATCGTAGAGGCGAAACCTGACGTGATAGACTGCGCCTTCAGCGGTCCAGTGTGGCAGGTTGTGCCCTGCTCTCTTTCTCACCTCATCTCGATCCATATCCCTGAGGAATACCGGCCAAGTGCCGTTTGCTTCCAGCAATCGGTCCTCAGTGCCGTGCGCATCCTGCGCTCGGTCGTCAGTGCCGTGCGCTTCCAGCGCTCGGTCTTCACTGGAAGAGCAATCTCCAGCCATCGCGTCATCGCCTCCAACTATAGAACGGCCGGGAGAGGCAATTGCTGACATGGGGTCGCGATTGCTGGAAGCAATCGGCACTGAAGACCAACCGCTGGAAGCGGTCGGCACTGGGGACGCAGTCGGCACGAAAAAACCCTCCTTCCGGAGGGTATCTGTCAATCCTGGCAGTGACCTACTTTCCCGCGTGAGCAGTATCATCGGCGCTGTGGGGCTTAACGGCCGTGTTCGGGATGGGAACGGGCCTGCCCGCCGAAGCCCCCGCAAATGCAACGGATCCTCGCGCTTCAATTGTCGGTCAGGGGCTCCTCTAGAACTTCGGATGTCCCATCCGGCATAATCACGGTTCCTGCGCCTTGCACATGAACCAGACCAATGCCGTCAATCGCCGCAAACAGCAGTCGCCCATCTTCCTTCGATATAAAATGCATGCCATATATCGACAAATCCAGCCCATCTGTCTCGAAACCTATGATCGAGCCTACTGGCGTAGCCACAGAAACCATGCTTACTGCAGTAGATGGGTCGAATACGTTGAATTCAAGGAAAGGATCGCCCACCGAGAATGACGCATCAAAACTCATCGCTGAACCACTCATGAACTCAATTGTCTTGCCATTTAGACTTGGATATGAAGTCAGACCTTCTCCATGCCCTCCTGGAAATGTATATATGTAATAGCCGACCACTGTTGGTCTCACCAGCGAATGCCACCATCCCCAGTCCTTAAGCGTTGTAAAAGGTATCGCGAACTTCGGCTCCTCGTCGCCGGACTTTATCGAAGAAATATACACATTAATCTCCTGATACTCCTTTGCTTCTTGAGAGTACTCCCCAGATGGAAACGACTCAAGAAAATCCGAAATGCTATCGGGGTTGAGGATATCAACCGCCGACCATGCCTGTCTTTCCGCGTCGCTGTTTCTCCTGCGGGCGTCGGCTGGTTGAGTTTCCAATAAACCAAGTAGAAACAGCAATCCAATGAATGCCAAGATCGATCTCAGAACTGGTTTTGACATCTGTGTTGCGACTCTGGATGACTGCAGCATTTCACGCTCCTCCTTGAACTTGGCCGCCGTGTCTGCCCGGATTTTGTACTCTTGTCCCGCCAACAAAAAACACAGGTAAAGTATCAATCCTGGCAGTGACCTACTTTCCCGCGTGAGCAGTATCATCGGCGCTGTGGGGCTTAACGGCCGTGTTCGGGATGGGAACGGGTGTTTCCCCCACGCTATGACCACCAGAAAAGATCTCAATGTTCAGAAAGACAATCGGACCGGCAATGCGGGCTGGGAGCCCGCGCTCCTGCAGTTTCGTCAGGACACAACACAAAATTCAATCATGGATTGCCGCCTGGAAGCGGCGCACCAGAATGGTATGGTCAAGCCCTCGGCCGATTAGTACCGGTCAGCTTCACACGTTGCCGTGCTTCCACCTCCGGCCTATCTACCTGGTTGTCTTCCAGGGGCCTTACCCGGTTAACCCGGTGGGAGACCTCATCTTGGAGTGGGCTTCGCGCTTATATGCCTTCAGCGCTTATCCTTTAGCGACATAGCTACCCTGCGATGCCGCTGGCGCGACAACAGGTACACCAGAGGTCGCCCCGTCCCGGTCCTCTCGTACTAGGGACAGATCCCCTCAAGTCTCCTACGGCCACGATGGATAGGGACCGAACTGTCTCACGACGTTCTGAACCCAGCTCGCGTACCGCTTTAATGGGCGAACAGCCCAACCCTTGGGACCTTCTCCAGCCCCAGGATGCGACGAGCCGACATCGAGGTGCCAAACAGCGCCGTCGCTGTGAACGCTCGGGCGCTATAAGCCTGTTATCCCCGGGGTAACTTTTATCCGTTAAGCAACGGCCGTACCATGTCGAACCGCTGGATCACTAAGCCCTACTTTCGTACCTGCTCGACCTGTCGGTCTCGCAGTCAAGCTCCCTTGTGCCTTTACACTCGATGCGCGGTACCAAGCGCGCTGAGGGAACCTTTGGGCGCCTCCGTTACATTTTGGGAGGCGACCGCCCCAGTCAAACTGCCCACCTAACGGTGTTCCCGAACCGGATAACGGTCCGGGTTAGGCCTCAGACCCAGCCAGGGTGGTATCCCAAGGATGGCTCCACCGAACCTGAGGGCCCGGTTTCATAGCCTCCCACCTATCCTGTACAGACTGAACCAAAGGTCAGCGCCAGGCTACAGTAAAGCTCCACGGGGTCTTTCCGTCCTATCGTGGCTAGCCGGCATCTTCACCGGCAGTGCAGTTTCGCCGAGTCCGTCGCCGAGACAGTGCCCAGATCGTTATGTCATTCGTGCGGGTCGGAACTTACCCGACAAGGAATTTCGCTACCTTAGGACCGTTATAGTTACGGCCGCCGTTTACCGGGGCTTCAGTCGAGAGCTTCTCCCGAAGGATGACCCCCTTCCTTAACCTTCCGGCACCGGGCAGACATCAGACCCTATGCATCCTCTTGCGAGTTGGCAGAGTCCTGTGTTTTTGGTAAACAGTCGCCTGGGCCCTTTCACTGCGGCCCTCGGAAGCTTCGACGAATCTAGAACCTCCGAGGGCGCCCCTTCTTCCGAAGTTACGGGGCTATTTTGCCGAGTTCCTTAGCGACGGTTCTCTCGCACGCCTTGGTATATTCTACCAGCCCACCTGTGTCGGTTTGCGGTACGGTCGCGTACAGGTATGCTTAGGGGGTTTTCTTGGCAGCATGGTTATGACGACTCCAGGGGTTTTACCCCCCTTGGTGTAGCTTTTCGGGTATAGCCCCGTGGATTTGCCTGCGGGACCACCCTACGAGCTTACACGGCAATCCAATTAGCCGCTCGCCAATCCCTTCTGCGTCGCCCCATCACGCCCCATACACGGTACGGGAATGTTGACCCGTTGGCCATCGCCTACGCCTTTCGGCCTCGGCTTAGGACCGACTAACCCTGAGAGGACGAGCCTTCCTCAGGAAACCTTGGGCAAATGGCGGGAAGGATTCACACCTTCCTAATCGCTACTCGTCCCTGCATTCTCACTTCCGCCTCGTCCACCGGTCCTTGCGGTCCGGCTTCACCTACTGCGGAACGCTCCCCTACCACTTCTTGCGAAGTTCACAGCTTCGGTGCGGTGCTTGAGCCCCGTTACATCTTCGGCGCAGGATTTCTTGACTAGTGAGCTGTTACGCTTTCTTTAAAGGATGGCTGCTTCTAAGCCAACCTCCTAGCTGTCTGGGAAACCCAACTTCCTTTCCCACTTAGCCCCGCTTGGGGACCTTAGCTGGTGATCTGGGGTGATTCCCTTTTGCCCACGGACCTTGTCACCCATGGACTCACTCCCGGGATAGTCGTCGCGGCATTCGGAGTTTGATTGGGTTCAGTAACCTTGTGAGGCCCCTAGTCCATTCAGTGCTCTACCTCCGCGACGTAGTTGCCCGAGGCTTCCCGTAGAGGAATTTCGGGGAGAACGAGATATCGCCAGGTTCGTTTGGTTTTTCGCCCCTACCCACAGCTCATCCCCCAATTTTTCAACATTGGTGAGTTCGGCCCTCCACGCGGTTTTACCCGCGCTTCAGCCTGGCCATGGGTAGCTCACCTGGCTTCGCGTCTACGACATGCAACTGAGCGCCCTGTTCAGACTCGCTTTCGCTATGGCTTCGGGTATTACCCCTTAACCTGCTGCATACCGTAACTCGCAGGGTCGTTATACAAAAAGCACGCCGTCACCCGCTCTCGCGAGACATGGCTCCGACGGTTTGTAGGCACACGGTTTCAGGTACTATTTCACTCCCCTTCCGGGGTGCTTTTCACCATTCCCTCACGGTACTAGTCCACTATCGGTCATCGAATGTGTTTAGCCTTGCGGGATGGCCCCCGCGGGTTCCGTCCGGGTTTCACGTGTCCGAACGTACTCAGGTGCCTTTCCGGGGAGCGGAGGTTTTCGCGTACGGGGCTGTCACCCTCTGCGGCTCTCTTTCCAGCGGATTCAGCTAACCTACGCTTACCCCGTGAGCTATCCTGGTTCGCTCTGAAAGGTCCTTCAACCCCCGCATGGCAACGGCCAGTCCTTGACACCATGCGGGTTTGGGCTGTTCCCGTTTCGCTCGCCACTACTCAGGGAATCGAGATTTCTTTCTTTTCTCCGGCTACTAAGATGTTTCAGTTCGCCGACTTACCTCTACCCGTCCTATGTGTTCAGACGGGAGTATCCGCCAAGGCGGATGGGTTTCCCCATTCGGAGATCTCCGGATCAAAGCCTGCGGGCGACTCCCCGGAGCTTAACGCAGCTAACCACGTCCTTCTTCGGCATTCGATGCCAAGGCATCCACCGTGCGCCCTTGGTAGCTTGACCATACCAATTTCGTGCGTGTCCTGACGAAACTGGGTATCGTTTAGATACCAAAGGAATTCTCTATCAGCCAGTCCGATTGTCAAGGAGCAGACCTGAACGTCACTCTAAAACGATCGCCCGCAGGCGATCCCCTTCGGTTCGCTCAAAACTGAATAGCGCCGGACCCCGCGGGGTCGACCTAGGATCAGGGGCGTAGTTTGGCCCGATCGAGACCGGAGCCTCGATCGGACGAACCCCGTCTCCCTAGAAAGGAGGTGATCCAGCCGCACCTTCCGATACGGCTACCTTGTTACGACTTCACCCTCCTCGCCGGACAGACCTTAGGCGCCTCCCTCTCGCCGAAACGAGTTGGGGCAGCGACTTCGGGTCCATCAGACTCGGGTGGTGTGACGGGCGGTGTGTACAAGCCCCGGGAACGTATTCAACGCGACATAGCTGATTCGCGTTTACTAGCAATTCCGACTTCATGGAGGCGAATTGCAGCCTCCAATCCGAACTGGGACCGGTTTTTAGGGATTAGCTCCGGGTCGCCCCATCGCAGCCCGTTGTACCGGCCATTGTAGCACGTGTGTAGCCCTGGGCATAAAGGCCATGCTGACTTGACGTCATCCTCACCTTCCTCCGTTTTATACGGCGGTCTCGCTAAAGTGCCCAACTCAATGGTGGCAACTAGCGACGAGGGTTGCGCTCGTTGCGGAACTTAATCCAACATCTCACGACACGAGCTGACGACAGCCATGCAGCACCTGTCTCCCGGCTCCCGAAGGCACTCCCCCCTTTCAGGGGGATTCCGGGGATGTCAAACCCAGGTAAGGTTCTTCGCGTAGCATCGAATTAAACCACATGCTCCACTGCTTGTGCGGGGCCCCGTCAATTCCTTTGAGTTTTAACCTTGCGGCCGTAGTCCCCAGGCGGGGTGCTTAACACGTTAGCTTCGGCACCGAGGGGGTCGATCCCCCGACACCTAGCACCCATCGTTTACGGCGTGGACTACCGGGGTATCTAATCCCGTTTGCTCCCCACGCTTTCGCGTCTCAGTGTCAGAAACAGGCCAGAGAGCCGCCTTCGCCACTGGTGTTCCTCCCGATATCTACGCATTTCACCGCTACACCGGGAATTCCACTCTCCTCTCCTGCTCTCAAGCCAGACAGTTTCGGACGCAGTTCCCGGGTTGAGCCCGGGGATTTCACATCCGACTTACCAGGCCACCTACACGCGCTTTACGCCCAGTGATTCCGGACAACGCTTGCCTCTTACGTATTACCGCGGCTGCTGGCACGTAATTAGCCGAGGCTTATTCCTGGGGTACCGTCAGTTGACGGTCATTAAACCGTCCGTTTCTTCCCCCAGAAAAGAGCTTTACAACCCGAAGGCCTTCATCGCTCACGCGGCGTCGCTGCATCAGGCTTTCGCCCATTGTGCAAGATTCTTAACTGCTGCCTCCCGTAGGAGTCTGGGCCGTGTCTCAGTCCCAGTGTGGCTGACCATCCTCTCAGATCAGCTACCCATCGTTGCTTTGGTGAGCCGTTACCTCACCAACAGGCTAATAGGCCGCAGCCCCCTCCTCCGGTGCGGAACGAAGCCCGCTTTCTCAACCAGTCGGACAGACCGGTCGACGTATCCGGTATTAGCGGCGCTTTCGCACCGTTATCCCGGTCCGGAGGGCAGGTTAGCTACGTGTTACTCACCCGTCCGCCGCTCTATACACTCCCCGAAGGGAGCTTTAGCCGCACGACTTGCATGTCTTAGACGCGCCGCCAGCGTTCGTCCTGAGCCAGGATCAAACTCTTCGAAAATTGCTAGGTTCAGATTGCCCTTTCGGACAACCTTTGGTTTCATCAGCTTTTAGGCCGATGTTACTCTCACCCGCGCAGGTCTTTGATGGCGCTATCCAGTTTTCAATGAACCGTTTCGCCCCGAAGGGCGGGCAACCGATAAGCATACCAATCCCGCTGCCCCCTGTCAATAGAATCGATTCTGGTTGCAAGGAAATTTCGCCCGCTCGAACTTGCCGCCAGCATACCGACCCGTGCCCTCTCAAGAGCGGGCACTGGTATGTACCATGTCAGAGCCCCCGTGTCAAGGCCGGAACCCGAAAATCCGCCCCGAATCGAGCCCTCGGGCCTTCGGAAAAACCCCCGACAGTGCTTCCGAGCTCACGTCCCGCCACGCCGAACGCGGGCGACAGTCCCCGACTGCGTGCGGACTGTCAACCTGGTCGACGAGCTCGAGAAAAGGCCCGGATACCCATCCTCGCGGTCAGCAGGCAGCCGAGCACGACAACGAGCAGGTTGACGGCAATGAACACCGGATGCGTGAAGAACACACCGTGCTCGTATATCCAGGTCTCGCACCACCCACGGGTCGCGGGGAGACTGTAAAGCACCAACGGGACCGTCCTGAGAAAGCCCGAGACGATCTCATAGTGAACCAGGGCCGCGACGACACCGCCGACAATTGGAAGCCAGATGGAATACAGACCGGACGCCAGCGACACCAAAAGCATCGTCAGCACCAGCGTCACAACGAGCCAGATCGCAATCAGCAGGCCCCAGAGCAGTCCGTACCACTCTTGCAACACCATAGGCTGAGGCCACATGTCCAAAACATAGACGGCAAGCAGAGGGACAGCCATTCCGGCGCCCAGAAGAAGAAGTATCTCCGCGGCCTCGAGCGCCTGGACGAAATTGGGCAGACACTCGCCGTAGTAGATCTCGCTGTCAGTCAGAGGTGCGGACTGCAGGGGACTGAGGACGGCACCTGACACGTCGCGCTGTATGTCCCTCGATGTGGAGACAAGGCAAGAAATGAACAGTCTTATGTATGTTGCCGCGAAAACAACTCCCAGGGGAATCAACAGGCAGACCAGAAGCATGGGGAAGACCTCATCGCGAGGCTCAAACCGCCCGATCCACGTGACCAGAGCGGTCATGAACGTCGAGAATCCCAGCCCGACCAGCAACGCTGCCAGAGGCCTCAGCTTCCCCCTGTACCTGTTCCGCTTGTAGTTTCTCTGGAAGACCGGGTTGACCCAGAGCCTCCTGAGGAAGGGGACAGCCCTCACCCACCATCGGGGCTTCAGTGTTTCCATCAGGCCGGATTCCCTGAGCTGCTCCATATCTGGTCCGACAAACCCGACCGCCGGGAGTTCACACTTCCCGTCCGAACCTGGTGCCGGTATCGCGCTCCAGGCGCAGAAGCCCCGCGGCGGTCGCGCCTTCGGGCTCATAGTAGCCGGGACGCCTCGCCATGGCAAACGCGCGGACACCCAATCGTCCGGTCACCGTTGTGGCCGTCGCCAGAACAAGGATCTGCAGAAACCCAAAGCCGAGAAGTACGAGGACGGGGTCCATCATGAAACCTCCGAACATCTCCTCAGCCGCGACTATGGCGAAGAACACCAGGAACGGCCCAGTGAGAGCGCAGATCAGGACATGGACGAGCGTCGCCGCCACCGCCACCCCGACAGGAACCACGATCGCGTACAGCCCCGCGGACAGCGCCGTCAGCACCAGGATCTGAATCGCCGCGATCAGGCCCATGATGCAGAAAACCGCCAACCAGACCCCCAGTATGCCCGCATCTTGGACGATCGGCCACAACCGCAAGCTCATGACGAGTAGATACCCGCCGGCTAGGCCGATCAGAATCGCGAGCACCTCCTCCAGCGCGCCCAGCCCGCGCATGATGCCGGAGGCGACCTCGGCGAAGAAGATTTGCGAATCGGGTATCGGCGTGGTGAGAATCGGGCCGAGCGCGTCCGAGTGGACCTCCCGCTTCAGCTCGAGCGGTGTGGCAAGAAGGCAGGAGACGAAGATTCGAACCGACATGACGGCGAGTGCGATCGAGCCGGGAATCGCCACGGTGACCAGCACCCCCAGCCCGAGCGCTACCGCCCCGGCGCAGAATGCGAGAAGCAGATTGATGGCCAGCGACAGGCAGAGGCCGACCGAAAAGGCCCACAGCGGGTCATAGGCCGGCGTCACGCGGTTGAGCAGGTAGCGGCGCTGGAAGATGGGATTGCCCCAGTACTCCATGAGCGGGCCGATGCTCTCCATCCATCGCGGCGGCGGCTCGGCCCACAAGAGATCGAACTCCCAGTCGTGGATCATGCGGCCTGTGTACCCGTGAGCTCCGGGATAGTAGATTCTAGTATCTCGACAGGCCAATTGGAAGGCAGGCGCGGTGCACCCGGCAACTGATTTCCATTCCCGGGTGCGCCGGCTTTCCAGCCGGCATTACTCTAGGACAGGATGCCGCTTAGAAAAGCGGCGCACCCGGCTAGGAAATTCCCAGAATCAGCAGGCGAATGCGCCCGGCAGGCCCGGGCTCGAGATCCCGATCTCGCGGAGAACCGCGCAAAACCCTTTGAGCCGAGTGCGATTTTGCGCTACACTATGCGATGTTACGAATGGGAGCGTAACGGCTGACCGGTCGGGCGGGATCGGGCGAGGGGGTCCGGAATGGGCATACGCGGGATAGACATCCAGGTGGCGATTCAGCGCGCCGCCGACGCTGAGAAGATTCAGCAGGGGGAGACGTCGCAGGCGCGCGCGGGCGAGGCGGGTCTGAGGGAGGATGCCGAGACCGTGCGGGCCCGCAGACAGCAGCAGGCTCCCAGGACGGAGCGCGGCGACCAGTTGATCGTCCAGACTCGACGCGACAAGGAGCGTCGGGAAGCGCAGGAGCAGTCAGGCGAGCAGACCGACGAGGAGAAAGGGGACGAAACCGACCGAAGCAAAGAGGAGGAAACGGATCAGAGCAAAGAGGAGGGAAAAGTGCAGAGCAAAGGGGAGCGGCTGAGGAAGCCGATAGTAGAGGGTCAGATCGATATACTTGCGTGAGGAGGACAGGGGACTGTGGAGGGTGCGGCGAGGCCTGCACGGAACGCAAGTTCCGTGCTTTTTGTTTGCCACCCACACAGCATGCGCCCCAATGTAGCATGCGCTTCCAGCGCATGGATTCCTCGTCGCACGCTCATCCTGAGCGTGCGGCACGCCGCCCAGCCCACCTCATCGATACACATCCCTCCTGTGCCCGACCTTCACAATCCAGATCGTACGATCCTCGTCCTGTATCGAATAAACGATCCGATGCACACCGTGGCGCACCCGATACTGCTCCTTACCGCTCAGCTTCTCACAGCCACGAGGACGAGGTTCATCGCCGAGAGCCCTGATTTTCTTGAGGATGACTCTGAGATCCTTCCGGGGAATCCCCTCCAGGTCCCTTGCGACCGACCGCCGAAAGAGGATTTCATATCCGGCCATCTTTTCTCAGCTTCTTAATCATGCTCTCATAACTGACCAGCGGCTCGCCCGCGCGTTCCTCGAACGCGGCGAGGTCCTCCGCGTCCTTGCTGAGCGACTGTCGCACCGCAAGGTTCACCAGATCGGAGACGGAAGTGGAAGTCTCCGCCGCCTTGACTTTAAGCGCCTTATGAAGGGCAGGATCCAGATAGATCGTGGCACGTTTTGCATTCACCGACACAATTGCACCTCCCCGAGTCAACGACATTATAACATCATAGCGTTATAACGTCAAGACGTCTAAATTGCACACAAGGACGGACTGGTTGCCAACTGCAATCCGCCTCCGTGGGAGGTTGCCAGGGCGTCTTACT
>Ga0315296_10000299_pt1 | contig 45539 bp, 42 predicted proteins | sample YL17G14_18_MG_FD_203921 | JGI IMG/M metagenome (GOLD analysis project Ga0315296, IMG submission 203921) | Sediment microbial communities from Yellowstone Lake, YNP, Wyoming, USA - YL17G14_18 | ecosystem: Environmental > Aquatic > Freshwater > Lake > Sediment | place: USA: Wyoming | collected... | reverse complement strand
TTACTTCAACAATGACTTCCACGGTCACGCCATAGAAAACGCTAAAGAACTCTTGAAACTTTGTAAAACTTGACAACACCGAATAATTTTAAAAAAAATGACAGAGCCCCTCATTTAAGGGGTTTTGCCCCGCCCTTTTGAAAAAGGGCGGGGTTTTTGATATAATAAAACACATGAAAAAGATTACAAAGATTACCAAAGAAATGACTATTGGGGAAGTGCTTAAGAAATATCCCAAGACCGTCTTTGTTTTCAGCGAGTATGAGCTTCATTGCTTAGGTTGTTCACTGGCTGAACCAGAGACGATTGAGGATGTAGTCAAAATCCACCAAATCGATATTAAAAAATTTTTAAAAGATTTAAATAAAGTAGCAAAATGAAAAAAATTTTGCTTTTTTTATTTTCTCTTTTGATTGGAATAGGACTTTTTGTCTGGATTATTAAAACTGTTGGTTGGCAGGAAATAAAAAGAGCCTTTTTAGTTTTCACTGGCTGGCAGGGATTGGTAATTCTGGGATTGACTTTATTGATAGCTTTGATTGGTAATTGGAAGTGGAAGGAAATTTTGAAAGGAGAAGATGTTCAAATTTCTTTCAGAAGTCTTTTTAGTCCTTATTTAGCTGGTTTTACTGTAATGTATTTAGCTCCGATTTTGGTTTGGGGAGGAGAATTTTTTCGCGGATATGTTTTAAAAGAAAAAAACAAAATTCCCTGGTCAAAAGGAATGGCTTCTATTATCATTGACCGAATTTTAGAATGGACTGCTAATTTAGTGGTTATTTTTTTTGGAATTTTATTTTTTCTTTTGAAAATTGGCTCCCCGCCCAAAAAATTGGCGGCAATTTTTGGAGGCATTCTTTTTCTTTTGACCGTTTTAATCTTCTTTTTTTATTTTAAAATTTTTAAACGAGAAAGCCTGGCCAAAGCAGTAGGGAGGATTTTTAATCATCGATTAGATAGCCAGCCTCTGGAAATCGAAAAGGAAATTTTTAACTTTTTCAAACCAAAAGAAAAAGCCATGTGGAAAAGTTTTGAACTTTCTTTTTTAAAAGCCGGGATTATGCTTCTGCGGACCTGGGTTTTAATAATCTTTTTAGGAAAAGAAATTTCAGTCTTACCTGCTTTATCTGTTCTTGGTTTTTCCTATTTAACCGCAATGATTCCAATACCCGCTGCCATAGGCAGCCATGAAGCAGTTCAGGCTTTTGCTTTTAATTCCTTAGGATTAGGAGTAAGTGTTGGAACAGCCTTCGCCATGCTCATTCGGGGAGCAGAGTTAATTATCGCCCTAGCCGGGGTGATAATTCTATTTCGATTAGGGATAATTTTGTTAAAAAACACTTTGTTTAAAAAAATCACTAATTTTACTAAAAACAATGCAATTTAATATCTCTACCAAAGGATTTACAGATATCATTGATGTCACCAATAAAGTTTCTGAAATCGTGAAAAAATCCAAAGTAAAAGAGGGAATTTGTTTGGTTTTTGTTGCCCATTCTACCTGTGCCATAACCACAATTGAATATGAAGAAGGAGTAATTAAAGATTTAAAAAGAGCCCTGGAAGTAGTAGCTCCAATGAATACTAATTATGAGCATTGTAAAAAATGGGGCGATTGTAATGGTTACGCTCATATTAGAGCAGCTTTGATGAAACCCTGTTTAACTGTGCCGATTGAAAATGGGAAATTAGTTTTGGGTCAATGGCAGAATATCGTCTTAATTGACTTTGACAATCGCAAAAGAGAAAGAGAAGTAATCGTAAAAGTAATAAAACAATGAAAATCGGAATTAACAAAGTTATAAAAATTTTAATTACCTCTGATTTTTGCCTTCAATCTGGCTGGGGCTTAATTGGCCCAATTTTTGCTATCTTTTTAACTAAACAAATTCAAGGGGGTTCTTTGGAAATGGTTGGTTTTGTCGCCGCAACTTACTGGGTCATAAAATCAATTGTTCAACCATTTATTGCTCACTTTCTTGATACAAAAAGAGGCGAAAAAGACGACTTTAATTTTCTGGTCAGCGGTATGTATATAGCTAATTTAATTCCTTTAGGTTATGCTTTTTCAACTCAACCTTGGCATATTTTTACTCTTGAATTTATTCGTGGTTTGGCTATGGCTTGTGTGATTCCCAGTTGGGCAGCAATTTTTACTCGCCATATAAACAAGGGCCGGGAAGCCTTTTCCTGGAGCATTGAAAGCACTAGCATTGGTTTTGCTGCTGGAATAGCGGGAGCCCTCGGGGGAGTGTTAGCTAATATTTTAGGCTTCAAAACAGTTTTTGTTTTAGTCAGCCTCTTTGGCTTAATATCTTCGTCGGTTTTACTTTTAATTCGTAATCAACTTTTCCCTCGAGACCATTTTACTCCTCGAGTGCCACCGAGTGAGAAACCATTCTAAACATGAAAAACCAAGAATTAGCTAAAATATTTTATGAGATAGCAGATTATTTAGAGATGGAAGGAGTAATTTTCAAACCCTATGCCTATCAAAAGGTAGCCCTTACTTTAGAGACTTTGGAAAAAGATGTTCAAGATGTTTATAAAGAAGGAGGAAAGAAAGCCTTAGAAAAGATTCCTGGAGTTGGAAAAAGCATAGCAGAGAAAATTGAAGAATATTTAAAGACTGGAAAAATTAAATATTACCAAGACCTTAAAAAGAAAACACCGGTCAATATGGAAGAATTGGTTCAGGTCGAAGGATTGGGCCCTAAAAAAGTCAAGGTTTTATATCAAAAATTAGGGATTAGAAATTTAAAAGATTTAGAGAAAGCAGCCAAAGCCCACAAAATAGCTCTTCTATTTGGTTTTGGAGAAAAAACTGAAAAAAATATTTTGGAAGGCATTAATTTTTTAAAAAGAAGCAAAGGAAGATTTCTTTTGGGTGATATTTTACCTAAAGTTAAAGAAATTTTAGAGAGGTTAAAAGGTTTAGAAGAAATTGAACAAATTAGTACAGCAGGTTCTGTAAGAAGAATGAGAGAAACTATAGGTGATGTCGATATTTTAGTAACCACAAAAAATCCTAAAAAAGTAATAGATTTTTTTGTTTCTTTACCGGAAATAGTAAAAGTTTGGGGTAGGGGCCCAACTAAATCTTCCATTAAAGTAAAGGAGGGGTTTGATGTAGATTTAAGAGTATTGAAAAAGAAAAGTTATGGTTCAGCCCTTCAATATTTTACAGGTTCCAAAGAGCACAATATTGCCACTAGGCGGATTGCCATAAATAAAGGGTTAAAACTTTCGGAATACGGTCTTTTTAAAGGAAAGAAAATGATTGCTGGTTGGAACGAAGCCGGAGTTTATAAAATTCTTGGTCTTTCCTGGATAGAACCAGAACTAAGGGAGAATCAAGGAGAAATTGAGGCTGCGATAATCGGGAAATTGCCCAAAATTATTGATTACAAAGATATTAAAGGAGACTTACATTGTCATTCAAGATGGGACGGCGGAGCAAATACAATTTTAGAGATGGTAGAAGCTGCCCAAAAAATGGGGTATGAATACCTGGGCATTGCCGACCACACCAAATTTTTAAGAATTGAACATGGCTTGGATGAGAAAAAACTGGCCTTACAAAGAAAAGAAATTAATAAGATTAATGGCAAATTACAAATGGCAAATTGCAAATTTAGAATTTTACAGGGATGCGAAGCGAACATCTTAAATGATGGTTCAATTGATATAAAAGACGAGGCTTTAAAAGAATTAGATTATGCTATAGCCGGTATCCACTCTAATTTTAAAATGGAAAAAGAAAGGATGACCGAAAGAATAATTAAAGCCATGAAAAATCCTAATGTTGACATTATTTCTCATCCAACCGGGAGAATCTTAAAAAGAAGAGACGAATATCAAATTGATTTTAATAAAATTTTAAGAGCAGCTAAAGAAACTAAAACAATTTTGGAAATAAATTCCTATCCAGAAAGATTGGATTTAAATGACCAAAATATCAAAAGAGCCAAAGAAGCCGGAGTAAAAATGATAATAAATACTGATTCTCATCACAAAGATCAATTAAGGTTCGTTGAGTTTGGTATTGCCCAAGCAAAGCGCGGCTGGGCCGAAAAAGAAGATATAATTAATACTCAGCCATTGGGGAAATTGTTAAAATTTTTCAAATAAAACATGATTACAAAATCTGCAGGAGTAATAATTTTCAGAAGAGAGGGAGATGATATTTATTACCTTCTTTTGAATTATACTGCTATTGGCAAAGTTGAAAAAACATATTGGGGATTTGCAAAAGGCACTATTGAGAAGGGCGAAAAAGAAATTGATACGATAATAAGAGAGGTAGCAGAAGAAACGGGCATAAAAGACCTCAAATTTATAGACGGCTTCAAAGAAACAGAAGAATATTTTTTCAAACACGGAGGGGAAACTGTTTTTAAAACAGTATGTTATTTATTGGCTGAAACCAAGACAAAAGAAATAAATCTTTCTTTTGAACATCTTGGTTTTGAATGGCTACCATATGAAGAAACATTGGAAAAATTAACCTTTAAAAATGCCAAAGAAATTCTCAAAAAAGCCAATAACTGCCTTCAAGGAGCTTAGCTCCTTTAAGGAAAGAGTTTATCAGGTGGTTAGAAAAATTCCGAAAGGAAAAGTTTTAACTTATAAAATGGTAGCAAAACTAGCTGGAAAACCTCGAGGTTGGCGGGCAGTGGGAAATATTTTAAATAAAAATAGCGATCCGAAAATCCCCTGCCATCGGGTAATAAGATCAGATGGTAAAGTCGGAGGATATAGAAAAGGAACTAATCAGAAAATTATTTTATTAAGAAAAGAAGGCCTAATCATTAATTCGCATGCCAAAATTGCATCCTGACTTACAAAATAAAGAATTCTGGTATAAAGATATAACTCTAATTCCTAATCAGCTTCCTGATTTTGAAAGAGATGAGGTTGATTTGACTACTAATTTTACTAAAAGAATACGGCTTAAAACTCCTTTTGTCTCAGCTCCTATGGATACGGTTACCGAAGCAAAAATGGCAATTTTAATGTCTTTGATGGGAGGAATTGGGGTAATCCATTATAATTTTTTAACCATTGATGAACAAATAAAAGAGGTGGAAAAAGTTAAAAGATTTCAGGCTGGGTTTGTTTTCAACCCGGTTGTTTTATCGTCCCAAAATACAATTAGAGATGTCTACAATATTAACGAAAAATACGGTTTCTTCAGCACGCCGATTACCGAAGACGGCACCCTAAATTCAAAATTAGTAGGAATCGTTACTCGCCGGGATGTTAGATACAGAAAAGATATGGATACAAAATTAAAAGACATTATGACTCCGAGAGAGAAATTAATAGCTGCCAAAAAATCAGAAACGGTTGATAAAAATGACTTACATTTTGCGAATGAAATATTAAGAAAAAACAATCTTGATACTTTGCCAATTGTGGATGAAAAAGATAAAGTTGTGGCTTTAGTTACTGATTCAGATTTAAAGAAGAATATGCAGTATCCTTTGGCAACGAAAAATGAAAATAAACAATTAAAAGTATTTATTGCCGTTGAATCAAGATTAGGACTAGCCAAAGAGAGAATTGGAAAAGGTTATGACGCTGGCATTGATGGAATAGTTATTGATGCCAGCGTTGTTTTTAAAGAACAACTTGAAATAGCTAAATATTGTAAAGAAAATTTCCCCAAATTAGATATAGTTTTAGGCAACATTGGTTCAGCTGGAATGGTAAGAGAAATAATAGAGGCAGGCTTTGATTATTGCGATGCCCTTAAGGTCGGGATGGGACCGGGAGCAGCTTGTATTACTCAAGAAGAGCTTGGCACAGGTAGGGCTCAGGCATCGGCTGTTTGGGATTGTGTAAAAGCCGCAAAAAAATTAGAGAAAAAATATGGATTCCTTCCTATAATCGCTGATGGAGGCATAAGAATTGCTGATACTATCGAGCAAGAGATGACTAAACCAGGAGATATAACTAAGGCCTTAGCTTTAGGAGCAAAAACTTGCATGATGGGGTCCCTTCTTGCTGGACTAGATGAGTCATCTGGTGAGAAAGAATTTGATTACGAAGAAAATAGAATGGTCAAAAAATATCGAGGAATGGGTTCAATCGAGGCAATGGAGAAGCGGGGAGCTTTAAGATATGGGATTGAGAAAATGAAAATAAAAATTCCTGAAGGGAAAGTAATAAAAGTTCCTTATCGGGGTTCAGGATACGATTTCATTCCAAAATTAATTGCTGGCGTCAAACAAAGTTTCCAAAAACAAGGATTTAGAAATATCAAAGAACTTCAAGAAGAGGCTGACATCCGTCCTATTTGATTTAGGCCAGAAAAGTGACATAATAAAAAAGGAGGGTTATTTTTAACGCTCTTTTGACAAAATAAAAATAAGGAAAGGAGATTCAGAAATGGCTGGACTGTTTGCATTGAGTATTGATTCAAAGAAGTATCAAGGTAACTTTTTGGAGGATCTTTTTTGGGGAACGTTTTATCACCAACATTTGGGCGAAGAGTACTCTGGCCTATCAACTTATGATGGGGAGAAGATTAAAATTCGTACTCATCGAGGTTTGTTTAGACCGACTTTTGCCGAGGACTTAGAAGGTTTAGAAGGAACAGGAGGGATTGGTTTCTGTGGCGTAGATCGGGAGCCATTTTGGGTAGATTCAAGATTGGGCCAATTAAGTTTTTGTTTTTCTGGCAACATAAGAAATTGTTCTGCGCTATCTGAGCAATTTAAAAATATCGGACATTCTTTTGAGAGAGGTGGTGACGATATAGAGATAATTGCTAAATTGGTCATTCAAGGAACAGATATATTAGATGGAATTAAAAAAATGACCAAAGAAATTGATGGTGCTTATTCTCTTTTAATTCTTTCCCCAGATGGGATTTACGCTGCCCGTGGTCCAACTGCTCACTGGTCTTTAATGATTGGTGAAAAAGACGGGGCAGTGGTTGTTGCTTCTGAATCAGGGGGATTTAGTAATTCGGGTTTCAGACTTATCCGCGACTTAGAACCCGGAGAGATTGTCCTTTTGAAAGAAGGTCATTTTTCACCTAAAGATAAAATGATAGCCAAAAGAATCCAGATTTGTAGTTTTCTTTGGGTTTACACTGCTTTTCCAAATGGCATATTTGAAGGGATTTCAGCCTCTTTAGTCAGAAAAAAATTAGGAGCAGCCTTAGCCCGTCGGGATATTGAGAGAGGTTTTATCCCAGACGTAGTTGCTCCTGTTCCTGATTCGGGGAGATTCCATGCTATCGGTTATCATCAGGAATTCTGTCGAGCGGTGATGAGAGGGGAAATCGTAAAGATTCCTCTTTATGATGAAGCCTTACTAAAATTTCCCTATGCTGGCAGAAGTTATACTCCCTCAACCCAAGAGGCGCGGGACTTAGAAGCTCAAATTAAGTTATTGCCAAGCGGAGAAGATTATCGAGGGAAAATAGTAGTGGTCTGTGACGACTCCATTGTTAGGGGCACCCAAACTCAAATCAATTTGGTTCCTAAATTGAGAGCTTCGGGTACTAAAGAAATCCATTTTAGGATTTCTAATCCCGAATTACGCTCTTATTGTCGCTGGGGGAAGACAACTAAAAAAGGAGAAACTTTAGCCTCTCGAATACCGTCAATAGAAGACAGAATAAAATTTCTAGGGATTGAGAGTTTGGAATATAACACCATTGAGGATCTTGTAAAAGCAATTGGACTTTCTCAGGACGAACTTTGTGTTGATTGTGATTTATCCGTTTTTGATTAAAAATTAAAAATGAAAAGCCGTCCCCTTGAGACGGCCTTTTACTTGTTTACTTGGCTAGAATTTACTTTTTTATTTTTTCTACTATTTTTTTAAAAATTTCAGGGTGATTTTGAGCTAAATTTGCTAAAATTTTTCGATTAATCTCAATTTTATTTTTTTTAAGACCTGAAATAAATTTTGAATAAGATAAACCCAGCTGACGGCAAGCAGCATTAATTTGGATTTGCCAGAGTGCTCTAAAGTCTCTTTTTTTTGTTCTTCTATCACGATAGGCGTATTCCCAGGCATGATAAAGGGCCTCTTTTGCTGCCCGGTATTTTGCTTTTCTCCCCCAGCGAAAACCCTTGGCATATTTTAAGACGTGCCTCCTCCGTTTCTGCGCCATTTTTCCCCGTTTAACTCTGACCATATTTTAACGTAATAGTTTTTTAATTTTTTTCGCCTCTGGTTTCGAAACCAAAACCCATTTGCGGCCCCTTCTTACCGCTTTTCCAGATTTTTTTGCTCGGTAATGGTCTTGTCCGGTTGGTCTCCGTAGGATTTTACCGGTCTTAGTAATTTTAAAACGTTTTAAGATAGATTTTCTGGTTTTCATTGTTTACCGAACCCCGCGCAGCGGGGCGAAGGTGAAGATGAGAGCGAAGCCCTCATCGCCTTGAAATTATTATTGTAAATCCCCTTGATTCTCTTTTTAATTCTCTTTCAATTTTTATTGGAATAAGTTTTTCTAAAATCTCCAAAAATTGATTCATTTTTCCTTTAGCAAATTCGGAAAGTTGTTTTTCCCGTCCTTTCAATACCATATCTACCTTAATTTTGTTCCCTTTTTTCAAAAATTTTTCAGCCAGATTTGCTTTAACTTCCATATCATGCGGGGAGATATTAAAACCTAATCTTATCCCTTTAATTTCGCCTGACTTTTTTATTTTGGCCGCCTTCTCTTTTTTTTGCAGAGAGTAGAGATATTTTCCATAATCCATTATTTTGCAAACCGGTGGCTCTACCTTTTCAGTAACCTGAATTAAATCTAAATTGCGCTCCCTAGCTATCCGGAGCGCTTCTTCTAATGAGATAATTCCCAGCTGCTTTCCAGTTTCATCAATAACCCTAACCTGAGGAGCTCTTATTTGATTGTTGACTAATGGTCGCTTAAGGATAGAATTTGTAAATTTTAGGTGGAGGTGGCGAGTGTGAGCTCGCATCCAGAAATTTTGCCAAAATATTTCTCCAGACTTAGTCTGTTTTAGTTTTTGAAATACTAGATAAAAAACAGACAAAATACTAGTATCACTAGTCTCTATTTTTTCGACAAGTTCGCGAGACAGAAAGAACTATCTATCTCGATAATATGACACCTGATTTCGCCTATCGAGAATCAACGGTCAGATGGTCTACGTATTAAGCGTAAACAGGAGCAAGCTGTTTGCTTGCGAATAAGTTGGCACTTATTTTCGTTCTCGAAGTTTTACGAGATTCGAGAATACTCGATCTGCCTATTTTGACAAAGATTTCTGTCGATTCTTTTCACCCCCGCAATTCCAGTTCTCTTTTCATTTCTCTTTCTATTTCTCTTTTTTTAATTAATTCTCTTTTATCAACTTTTTTTAATCCTTTGGCTATTCCAAATTCAAGTTTTATTTTCCCTCTTTTAGTATACGCCCTTAAAGGTATTAAAGTCAAGCCTTTTTGCTTTACTTTGCCAATTAAATACTTGATTTCGGATTTTTTCAAAAGAAGTTTCCTAGGTCTCTCTGGATTATAATCAGGAGGGATATTTTTTGGCTGATAAGGAGAAATTTTTGCTCCAACCCAAAAAGCCTCGGGGTACCCACCGAAGGCGGGTCGTTTTATTACCACATAGCTTCCAGCTAAATTCACCCCCCTTGTTTTTAAAGATTTCACTTCCTGGCCAATCAAAGAAATCCCGGCTTCAAATTTCTCCAGGATTTGATATTTATAATAGGCTTTTTTATTTTCAGCAAGAATTTTCATATTTAGGGTGGGATGGTGGGTAAAAGGGCGGTGGGTGGGTCGTAGTCTCTTTCATTTTAGCAAAAATTGAGATAAACTAAAAATAATGACTAGAGAGAATATTAAGAATTTAATTCAAAAAACAATAAAAGAAATTCAGGAAAAAGGGATTTTCCCAAAATTTGATAGGGTAGAGGGTGGGTGGCGTCCAGAAATTTTAATTGAACATCCAGAAGAAAAAGTTCACGGTGATTACGCCACAAATATTGCGATGGTAATTGCCAAAGAGATTAAAAAAAATCCTTTAGAAATTGCAGAAAATCTCAAATCTCAAATCTCAAAAGTCAAGTCCAAATTATTTGAGAAAATTGAAGTAGCTAAGCCAGGATTTATTAATTTTTTTCTTTCAAAAGAATATTTGCAAAAACAGGTTAGAGAAATTTTAAAACAAGGTGAAAATTTCGGCCAATTGAAAATTGGGAAAGGGAGAAGGGTTCAGGTTGAGTTTATTTCAGCTAACCCAACAGGGCCACTAACGGTCGGCAATGCCAGGGGCGGTCCCTTTGGTGATGTTTTAGGAAATGTTTTGAAAAAAGCTGGATTCAAAGTTGAAAAAGCCTATTATATTAATGATTATGGGATGCAAATTTTAACTCTCGGCCATTCAGTTTCAAAAGATGAAAAAGCCCAATATAAAGGAGATTACCTTGATTATTTGCACAAAAGAATAAAAGAAAAAGATCCATATAAAGCCGGTAAGATAGCAGCTAAAATTATTGTTGAGGAAATGATTAAAAAGACAACCGATAGAATGGGGATTAAATACGACGAATGGTTTTCCGAAGACAGCCTTCACAGTTCCAGCCAAGTTGATAAAACTTTAGCCTTTTTAAAGAAAAAAGGATTAATTTATGAAAAGGAAGGAGCTCTGTGGTTCAAATCTTCAAAATATGGCGATGAGAGAGATAGGGTAGTGGTTAAAAAAGATGACTGGAAAACCTATTTAGCCGGCGACATTGCTTATCATAAATATAAATTCGAGAAGAAAAAATTTGATAAAGTAATTGATATTTGGGGCGCTGATCACGCCGGAGATGTAGCTGGATTACAAGCCGGAGTTGAAGCGCTCGGTCATAAAAGTAAACTTGATATCATTCTTTTGCAGTTCGTCACTCTTTTAGAGAAGAAGGAAAAATTAAAAATGTCAAAAAGAGCAGGCATTTATGTAACAATGGACGAATTACTTAATGAAATTCCTCTCGATGTCGTTAGATTTTTCTTCCTTCAAAAATCAGCCGATACTCATTTGAATTTTGATTTATCTTTAGCCAAAGTTGAAGGAGAAAAAAATCCAGTATATTACATTCAATATGCCCATGCCAGAATATGCAGTATCTTGAAAAGAATTAAGAATTATGAATTAAGAATTAAGAATTTGAACTATCAACTATTAACTCATCAATCAGAGTTAGAACTCGTTAAGCAACTGATTGGGCTTCCAGAAATTATTGAAGATATTACCAGAGATTACCAGGTTCAGAGATTGCCCCAATATGCCATGGATTTAGCTACAATCTTTCACCAATTTTATCGTGACTGTAAAGTCCTGAGCGAAGTCGAAGGATTACGTGAGGCCCGCCTTGCTTTAATCTTAGCTACCAAAATTGTGTTAAAAAACACTTTAAATTTAATGGGAGTTTCAGCTCCAGAAAAGATGTAATGATGAATACATATTATATTGTGCGACATGGAGAGACGGTTTATCAGACCAAAAAGGAAAAAATTATATATCCTTGGCCGGAAGTCTCTCCTTTGTCCTTAACTAATAGGGGAGTAAAAGAAATTAAAACTTTAGCTAAAAAACTTAAAAAAGCAAAAGTCGATGAGCTTCGCTCATCTCCACGCTGCGCTGACGCTTGCGTAATTGATTTAATTTATTCCTCGGATATTTTTAGGGCTCGTCAAACTGCTGAGATTATAGCAAAAGAACTTGGTCTAAAAGTAAATTTTGATTCAAGATTGCGAGATATAAATTTGGGAATTTATCACGGGCGTAAAAAAGAAGAATTTTATCGAGATTTCCCGAGAGTTTTTCCATTAAGATTTATAAAAAGACCTCCCGGAGGAGAAAGTTGGCAAGATGTACAAAAAAGAATGTTGAATTTTCTGAAAAAGATTGATAAAAAACAAAAAGGAAAAAATATTTTAATTGTCAGTCACGGTGATCCTTTATGGCTTTTGGAGGGAGCAATTAAAGGTTGGAATTTGGAGAAATTTTCAAAAACTTCCAAGCCAAACTATATTCAACCAGGAGAACTGAGAAAACTTTAATTTTATGAATTTGAATTTTCCAAAAATCGAAGAAAAAATTTTAAAATTTTGGCAAGAAAAGAAAATTTTTGAGAAATCAATTCTTCGAAGAAAAGGAAAACCTTTTTTTAGTTTTTATGACGGCCCTCCTTTTGCCACTGGTAAGCCCCATTACGGCCATATTTTAGCTACTACCATTAAAGATACCGTTTTGCGCTATTGGACGATGCGGGGTTATCAGGTTCCCTGGCGGGTTGGCTGGGATTGTCACGGTTTACCGGTTGAAAACCTTATTGAAAAAGAGTTAGGCATTAAAAACAAAAAAGAAATTGAAAAATTCGGCATCGAAAAATTTAATCAGGCCTGCAGAAGTTCAGTTTTTTCTTGCGTAAAGGATTTTGAAGAAACCCTGAAAAGGGTCGGTCGTTGGGCAGATTACAAAAACGCTTACGCCACCCTGAACCCAGATTATATTGAATCGGTCTGGTGGATTTTAAAGCAGCTTTGGGATGAGGGATTGGTTTATAAAGATTACCGGGTCGCCCCTTATTGCCCGAGATGCGGAACGCCTCTTTCTAATTTCGAAGTTAACCAGGGGTACAAAGATATTAAAGAAACCTCGGTTTACCTGAAATTTAAAATAAAAGGCGATAAATTTAAAAATACTTTCTTTTTAGCCTGGACAACAACCCCCTGGACTCTACCGGGAAATGTTGCTTTAGCCCTCCATCCGGAAGCAGAATACCTCTTGGTTAAAGAAGGAGATTTTAATTTCATTTTAGCAAAAGAAAGAACCTCTGTTTTGAAAGGAAAATTTGAAATAATTAGAAAATTCAAAGGAAAAGAGTTGACAAATCTAAAATACGAACCATTATTTGACTCTTTGATTAAACAGAAAATTAAAAACATTGAAAATGCTTTTCAAGTCCTCCCGGCAGATTTCGTTTCTATGGAAGAAGGAACTGGAATTGTCCATACGGCAGTAATGTACGGCGAAGATGACTTCCAACTGGGCAAGAAATTCAATTTACCGATGCGTCACACAGTTGACGAAGCTGGTTTATTCAAACCAGAAGTGAGCGAATGGGCAGGTCAGTACGTCAAAAACGTTGAACCTCAGATTGTTGAAGATTTGGAGAAGAAAGGTCTTTTATACAAAAAAGAAGAAACCCTCCATAGTTATCCTTTTTGTTGGCGTTGCGACACCCCCCTGCTTTATTACGCTTTGGAAAGTTGGTATATCAAGGTGACGAAAATTAAAAAAAATCTGGTAAAAAACAATGAAAAAATTCACTGGGTGCCCGGCCACATTAAAAAAGGGAGATTTGGGAAATGGCTAAAAGAAGCCCGGGATTGGGCTTTTTCCCGGAATCGATTTTGGGGAGCCCCTTTGCCGATTTGGGTCTGCCGTGGTAAAGAGGATCAAAATTCTTGCGGGAACATTAAAGTTGTCGGTTCAATCAAAGAATTAATGAAACTGAGCGGTAAAAGAATTAACGATCTTCACCGGCCATATATAGACGAAGTCAGTTTCGATTGTGAAAAATGCGGTGGCGAAATGAAAAGAGTGGAAGAAGTTTTTGATTGTTGGTTTGAATCTGGCTCGATGCCGTATGCTCAATGGCATTACCCTTTTGAAAATAAAAAATTTGTTGAGAAAACTTTCCCGGCCGATTTCATTGCCGAAGGTTTAGACCAAACCCGGGGCTGGTTTTACACTCTTCATGTAATAGCTGCTGCCCTGACCCTAAGAAATGGAGGCTTAGGAAAATCTCAGCCAGCCTTCAGAAATGTAATTGTTAACGGTTTGATTTTGGACACTCAAGGCAGAAAACTGAGCAAGAAATTAGGCAACTATCCTGAGCCCAGCGAAGTCTTCAACCGCTATGGAGCCGATTCTTTGAGGTATTTCCTTTTAGCTTCCACGCCTATTGGTGAAGATTACCGATTTTCTTCCTGGGGAGTAGAAGAAGTTTCGCGCGGCATCATTTCTACCTTATGGCATAGTTACATCTTCTTTGAGACCTATAGAGAAAAAAATTTTAAACAAAAGAGAAATTTCAGACCAAAAAAACTGCTAAATAAATGGATAATTTCTCAGCTTCAAAAATTGGACAAAGAAGTCATTGCGTGGATGGACCAGTATGAAATCACGAAAGCCGCTAGAGCCTTCAACAACTTTACTGACGATCTTTCCAATTGGTACATCCGGAGAGCCCGACGGAAATTCCAAAAACCCGAAGAAAAAAAAGAAAAAGAAGAATTCTCTCAGACCCTTTATTGCGTCTTGGATACTTTTTCTAGATTAATAGCTCCATTTCTTCCCTTTCTGAGCGAAGAGTTATATCAGAATCTAAAACAAAAGGGAGGGCCGGAAAGCGTCCATCTTTGCGATTATCCAAGGCCGGATAAGGAACTGCTAGACAAAGGGCTGGAAGAAAAAATGCAGAAAGTTAGAGGAATAGTAAACCAAGCCTTATCGGAAAGGGCGAAGGTCAAAATAAAAGTGCGCCAGCCCCTGCCAGCATTATGTATTGACAATCCGGAACTGAAAAGAGAACCAGAGCTTTTGGAGCTAATAAAAGAAGAAGTAAATGTAAGGAAGATTATTTTTGGGAAAAGGTTAAAGCTGGATACTAAAATCAATCGAGAATTGAAGGAAGAAGGAATAGTTAGAGAAGTTATTCGTTCCCTCCAGGAGATGAGGAAGAAAGCTGGATTTCAACCCAGGCACAGAATTTTAATTCGATATTCAGGATCTCCAGCCCTAAATAAAGTTTTGACTAAAAACAGAGAATTCATTTTGAGAGAAACCAAGGCTGAGGATTTTCAATTGGGGGAAAAACCAAAATTAGCATTTAAGGTAGAGAAAGAGGTTAAAATCGATCAAGAAAAACTCTGGCTGGCAATAAAAAGAATTTAGCACCGTAAATTTATAAAACAGAGCCAATCTAATGGCTATTCATTATCGAACCAAGGGTCTTATTTTAAAAAAGGAAAACCTAAGAGAAGCTGATCGAATTTTCGTAATTTATACTCAAGATTTTGGAAAACTGGAGATTTTGGGAAAGGCAATAAGAAAAATTAAATCAAAATTAAGAGGAGGGACAGAGCTTTTTTATTTGTCAGAAATTGAATTTATTCAAGGGAAAACCTACAAGACCCTTACTGATGTTGCCTTAATTGAAAAATTTGAAAATATCAGAAAAGACTTGAAAAAATTAAAAATTGCCTATCGAATTTCAGAAGTTTTAGATAATCTAATTAAGGGTCAAGAACCTGATGAAAAAATTTGGCTGCTATTAAATGAAACATTCCCGAAATTAAACAATCAACAATTAACAGTCAGTGATCAGCAATTGCTCTATTATTATTTTCTTTGGAACCTTTTTTCTATTTTAGGATATCAGCCTGAGCTTTATAATTGCCTTCTCTGTCAAAAAAAATTAACCCCAGAAAAACTTTATTTTAGCCCGGAAGAAGGAGGAATAACTTGTTCTTCCTGCTTTAAAAAACTAAAAAAGGAATCTCTCAAAATAGAACCTGAAATTATTAAAATATTAAGAATTATTCTTAAAAAAGATTGGCTGATCCTCTCAAAATTAAAATTTGATAAAAACCATGAAAAATCTTTAAAGTCTATTTCGGAAAGTTATTTAAATCACGTTTTAGCTGAAATCAAATAAATTTGATATACTAAAATTAGATGAAAAGAAAATTAAACATTATTATCGTTCTTTTAGTTGCTATCTTTGGGATAGCTGGGTTTTATTATTATCAAAGAAATATTTATTCCAAAGAGATTTTAAAATTGGAAATCTTGGGACCGGCAGGGGTGGAACTCCTCCAGGAAATTGAATATCTGGTAAAATACAAAAATAATGGAAATGTCCGTCTGGAAGAGCCAAAGCTTATTTTTGAATACCCAAAATATTCGATTCACGAGGCAGCCGAGACTGAAAGAAAAACAATAGATTTAGAAGACATTTATCCAGGAGAAGAAAAAACTCTTCATTTAAAAGCTAGGCTTTTAGGAAAAGAAGGGGAGAGCAAAGTAGCCAAAGCCTCTTTAAGTTATCGGCCAAAAAATTTAAAAGCTCGTTACGAATCAACCACTACCTTTACCACCCTGATTAAAAAAGTCCCCCTAACTTTTGAATTTGACCTTCCTTCAAAAACCGAATCTGGAAAAGAATTAAGATTTGCCTTGAATTATTTTTCAAATACGGAATATCCTCTTTCTAATTTGAGGATAAAAATTGAATATCCATCAGATTTTGAGTTTATTGAATCTACCCCTAAATCTTTGGAAAAAGCTGAATGGGAAATTAATCTTTTGAATAAGGCTGAAGGGGGGAGAATTGAAATTTTGGGGAAGCCGAGAGGAGAAGTCGGTGAGCAAAAAATTTTTAACGCAAAACTGGGTAGCTGGTGGGACGGAGAATTTATTTTATTAAAAGAAACTGCCAGAGGAGTAGAAATTGTCAAACCTTCTTTATATATTTCGCAGGAAATTAATGGTAATCCAGAATATGCTGCTAATCTGGGGGATTCACTTCATTATGAAATTTTCTTTAAAAATATTGGGGATAGCCCTTTAACTAATCTGTTTTTAGTAACGAGACTGGAAGGAAAAACTTTTGATTTTCAAACTCTAAAATCTGATTTTGGAGATTTTGAGCCGGGTGATAACTCAATAATTTTTGATTGGAGAAGAGTTTCTAAACTTCAATTTCTAGACAGTCAGGAAGAAGGAAAAGTTGAATTTTGGATTGAATTGAAAAAAGAATGGGAAATTTCCGACTCCCAGGATAAAAATCCAGTTATTAAAAATAGCGTCTATATAAGTCAGGCAAGAAAAGACTTTGTTGCCAAAGTTAATTCAAAATTAGAAATTGTGCAAAAAGGTTATTTTAATGATGAGGTTTTTGGGAATTCTGGTTCCTTGCCTCCAAAAGTTGGCGAACGCACAACCTACACCATACTCTGGCAAGTAAAAAATTATCATTCTGATGTTAAAAATGTCAAAGTAAAAGCCATTTTACCCGAGGGAGTAGAATTAACTGGAAAAATCTTTCCCGAAGAAGAAGTTTCAAAATTTGCTTTTGACTCCCAATCGAGAGAGATTGTTTGGGCAGTTGGAGATTTAGAAAGGGGAGTAGGTATTTTAAATCCAGGTCCAAATCTCGCCTTTCAGATTGCTTTGACCCCTAATCTCTCTCAGAAAGGTCAAGCCCCAGAACTTATTGGTCAAGCCAGAATAACTGGCGAAGACAGCTGGACAGGTCAAACCTTGGAAGCAACCAGCCCGGCTATTAATACTACCTTACCAGATGATTCCACAATTACTGGACAAGGTATTGTTAGATAACCCCAAATTCGCTTCGCGAATTTCGGGGATCCTCTAAAATAATTATGACTGATTTAATGGCAAAAATTGTATCTTTGGCAAAAAGAAGGGGGTTTATTTTTCAGTCCTCAGAAGTTTATGGTGGGTTTGGTTCTTGTTATGATTTTGGACCCCTGGGAGTGGAAATGAAAAATAATATTAAACAGGTATGGTGGGAGGAAATGACAAAAAAACAGGAAAACATAGTTGGATTGGATGCAGCAATTTTGATGTCACCTCGGGTCTGGCAGGCCTCTGGTCATTTAACTGCTGGTTTTGCTGATTTATTGGTAGAATGTAAATCCTGTCATAAGAGGTTTCGAGTTGATGAGCTGAGGGACAGTCCCGGGACTGTCCCTCAGAAATGTCCTGAATGCGGGGGCCAATTAACTGAACCAAGAAAGTTTAATTTGATGATGAAAACTTTAGTAGGACCAGTAGAGGAAGAGGCTGCCACTGCTTATTTGAGAGCGGAAACTTGTCAGGGGATTTATGTTAATTTTGAAAATATTTTAAATTCAATGAGGTTAAAGATTCCTTTTGGAGTAGCTCAGATTGGAAAGGCTTTTCGAAATGAAATCACCCCCGGAGATTTCATCTATAGAACTCGAGAATTTGAGCAGATGGAAATGCAATGGTTTTGCCACCCAAAAGAGGCTAAAAAATATTTCGATTTTTGGAAAAAAGAAAGACTAAAATGGTATCTAAATTTAGGAATAAAAAAAGAGAATTTGAGAATTAAAGAAGTTCCGGCTAAAGAAAGGCCTCATTATGCCAGACAAGCCCTTGATCTGGAATATAAATTTCCCTTTGGCTGGCGAGAAATTGAAGGGATTCATAATCGAGGAGATTGGGACTTGTCTAATCACTCGCGATTTAGCGGAAAAGATTTGAGATATGTCGATGAGGAGAAAAAGGAAAAATATTTCCCTCATATTATTGAAACTTCAGGTGGAGCAGATAGAAGTTTTTTGGCTTTTTTAATAGATGTTTACACTGAAATTAAAGGAGGTCGGGCGAAGAAAGCAAGCTTTCTTTTTCCCCCTTCGCTGTCGCTCGGGAGGACAAAAACAACTAAAGCAGCAAAAGAAATTGAGATTCTGCTTAAATTAGATAAAAAAATTGCCCCAATTAAAATAGCCGTTTTGCCCCTGGTTAGAAATAAACCAAAACTAGTTAAAAAAACAAAAGAAGTTTATCAAATTTTAAAACCTCATTTTACTTGCCAATACGATGAATTAGGTTCAATTGGTAGAAGATATCGCCGACAGGATGAGATTGGCACCATTTTTTGTTTAACCTGTGATTTCCAAACATTAAAAGACAATACTCTAACTATCCGTGAGCGTGACACAATGAAACAAGAAAGGGTGAAAATCTCCGATTTAACAAAAATTTTAGAAGAGAAATTGGGTAAATGATTTTTAAAAAAACCACTCTTAAAAATGACCTAAGGATTATTACTGTTCCTCAAAAAAGCACTCAGGCAGTAACGGTTTTAGTATTAGTTGGAACTGGTTCTAAATATGAAAAAAAAGAGATAAATGGGATTTCTCATTTTCTTGAACACTTATTTTTTAAAGGCACCAAGAAAAGACCCTCGACAATAGCTATTGCCGAAACCTTAGATAAAGTAGGGGGAATTTATAATGCTTTCACTTCAGAAGAATATACTGGATATTTTGCCAAGGTAGGGGCTCCCTATTTCGATTTGGCCTTAGATTGGGTTTCAGATATTTATTTAAATAGTCTTTTACCAGAAAAAGAAATAAAAAAAGAAGGAGGAGTAATTATTGAAGAGATTAATATGCATTACGATCATCCGATGAGTTATGTTGGGATTTTATGGAATAGACTATTATATGGTGATCAGCCGGCTGGTTGGGATGTAGCTGGGACAAAAGAAAGCGTAGCCAAAATCACTCGTCAAGATTTACTTAATTATATGAAAAGTCAATATGTAGCTTCAAATACTATTGTCTGCGTAGCAGGGAAAATAAAAGAATCTGCTGCTCTGACTAAGGTCAAAAAATATTTTTCTAAAATAAACACCCTAAAACCAAAAACAAAACTAAAGGTTCTAGAAAAACAAACTAAACCTCAGTGTCTCTTGCAGGAAAGAAAAACTGACCAAACCCACCTTTGCTTAGGGGTGAGGGGATATAATGTCTTTCATCCCCAAAAATACGCCCAAGATTTATTAGGAATAATTTTGGGAGGAATGATGAGTTCCAGATTGTTTGAAAAGGTAAGATCAAAATTAGGAATTGCCTATTATATAAATACAAGTGTCGAAGTAAATCCTGACACTGGTTTTCTTTTCACTCAGGCTGGACTCGATAACAAAAATATGGAAAAAGGAATTTTGGCTATTTTAAAAGAATATAAAAAAATTTCTCTAAAAAAAGTTCCTGTCGGAGAACTAAAAAAAGCCAGAGATTGCCTGAAAGGAAAAATGACCTTACTTTTAGAATCTTCTGATGCCCAAGCCTCTTTCTATGCCGGTCAAGAACTTTTAGAAAAGAGAATTTTAACACCAGAGGAAGTTTTTAAAAAAATTGATAAAGTTTCTCAATTAGATATTCTGAAAGTAGCCAAAGATATTTTTCAACCTAAAAAATTAAATCTGGCTCTGATTGGTCCTTTTAAGGATAAAAAAAGATTCCAAAAATTATTAAAACTATGAACAGCGAAAGGATTTTAGATATTTCCTGGGGAACGATTTTGAAAATTTTTATAGCTATTCTTTGTTTTTATGTTCTTTATCAGATTCGAGATATTTTGGTTTGGTTTATTTTCGCCTTAATCATCTCGGTTTTATTTAACCCAGCTATTGATTTTTTGCAAAAAAGAAAAATTCCTCGGGTAATATCTACTATTTTTGTTTATGTTTGGATTTTTGGGATAATCAGCCTTCTGGTTTATGCAACTGCTCCTTTATTTATCTCTGAGACTCAATACTTCTCCCAAATTTTCCCTCAATATTTTGAAAAAATTTCCCCTTTTTTAAAAGGATTGGGTATTCAAGCATTTGAGAATATTGAAAGTTTTATAAATCTCTTAGGGAAAACCTTGGAAAGAATGGCTGGCAATATTTTCAATGCGTTATTTGCTATTTTTGGGGGCATTTTTTCAACTATTTTTGTCTTAACTATTGCCATTTTCCTTTCTTTAGAAGAAAAAGCAGTGGAAAGAGGAATTTCCCTTCTTTTTCCTAAAAAATACGAAGTTTATGCTTTTTCTCTTTGGTCGAGATGCCAAAGAAAAGTCAGCGGCTGGTTTTTGTCAAGAATTTTAGGATGTTTGTTTGTCGGTTTGGCCTGTTATCTTGCCTTTCTGCTTTTAAATACTAAATATCCCTTTTCTTTAGGATTACTGGCTGGCGTCTTTAATTTTATTCCTTTCATAGGACCACTTATTTCTGGAGCAATAATTTTTATAATTATTTCTTTAGAAAATTTTCTGCGAGCAATTTTTGTTTTAATAATTTTTATTTTAATTCAGCAAATTGAAAATAATATTCTCTTACCGGTCTTGACAAAAAAATTTGTTGGTTTATCGCCAGTTTTAGTTTTAATAGCCCTGGCAATTGGTGGCACACTCTGGGGATTTTTAGGAGCAGTTTTAGCTATTCCCTTGTTTGGAATTTTATTTGAATTTTTAAGAGACTTTTTGAAGAAAAAAAAGGCGGAAAAAGAAAAAGTGGTTGTTTTATGAGCACCCTTTATATCGTCGGCACTCCTATCGGTAATCGAGAAGATTTAATGTTTCGAGCCCTCCGGGTATTATCGGAGGTTGATTTAATTTTGTGCGAAGATACCAGGGTGACAAAGAAATTACTGGATTATTACGAAATAAAAGCCCCAACCCTGAGTTATCACCACCATTCAAAACTTCAGAAAATTGATTACATCATTAACCTTTTGAAACAAGGAAAAAATTTAGCCCTTGTCTCCGATGCCGGTACTCCGGGAATTTCAGACCCAGGTAATAAACTAATCAATAAAATTACAGAGACCGGGTCTCTGCAAGTTAAAATTATTCCTATTCCTGGGCCATCGGCAGTAACAGCGGCTGCTTCGATTTCTGGGTTCCCTATGGAGAAATTTTTATTTCTGGGTTTTCCGCCAACTAAAAGAAAAAGAAAAAAGTTCTTTGAAAAAATAATAGACTCAAAATACCCGGTAATCTTTTACGAATCACCCTACCGAATAATAAAAACTCTAAAGGAGCTAAGCTCCTTTTTTATTGGTGAAAGGAGGGTTGTAGTCTGTCGAGAACTGACTAAAAAATTCGAGACAGTTTATCGAGGAAAAATAGAAGAAGTGATCGGAGAGATTGAAAAAGGTAAAGTAAAAGGAGAATTTGTAGTAGTTGTAAACGCTAATTCACGCTGATCTCAACGCTGATTAACGCGGAAATAAATTTATGCTAAAATCAAAGGAGGTTTAACCTCCTTTTTAAGATTATACCTTTGGAATAATTTCTCGCTAACGTTCAAATTATGGTAAGAAAAAAGAAAAAATTTTACATTACCACCAGCATCGCCTACGCTAATGCCCCAGCTCACATTGGATTTGCCCAAGAAGTAATTCAAGCCGATGTTTTAGCGCGTTATCACCGACTTTTAGGTGAGGATACGTTTTTTTTGACTGGTACAGATGAGCATGGAGGGAAGGTAGCCAAGGCAGCAGAAGAGATAGGGAAAAGTCCGAAGGAATTCGTTGATGAAATTTCTGATAAATTTAGGGCGTTGAAGGAAATTTTAAATTTATCTAACGATGATTTTATTCGGACTACTGATAAAAAAAGGCATTGGCCGTCAGTAAAAAAAGTCTGGCTAAAATTAAAAGAAAACGGCGATATTTATAAAAAGAAGTATAGAGGATTATATTGTGTTGGGTGCGAAGCTTTTGTTAAAGAAAAGGATTTAGTTGGTGGAAAGTGCCCTGTTCATGAAAAAATCCCTGAAGTTATTGAAGAAGAAAATTATTTTTTTCGGCTTTCAAAATATCAAGATCAACTAAAAACAATAATTGAAGCAGAGAAACTAAAAATTATTCCAGAAACTCGGAAGAACGAACTTTTAAGTTTTATTAACCAAGGTTTAGAAGACACCAGTTGCTCAAGGTCAAGAGAAAAATTGGAGTGGGGTATACTTGTACCGGATGATAAGACACAGTCGGTTTATGTGTGGCTGGAGGCTTTAGTAAACTATCTTTCAGCCTTAGATTATGCCACCAACGGAGATAAATTTAAGAAGTTTTGGTCCCCTGATATTCATTGTATCGGCAAGGATATTTTTATTAGGTTTCACGGCTCGCTATGGCCAGCGATGCTTTTGTCTCTTAAATTAGAGCTGCCAAAAACTATATTTGTTCATGGTTTCGTCACTGTTGGTGGTCAAAAAATGTCAAAGAGTTTAGGAAATGTTGTTGATCCCTTTGAACTGGTTAAAAAATATGGGACCGATGCTGTAAGATATTTTCTTTTGCGGGAGATTCCACCCACTGAAGACGGCGATTTTACTTATCAGAAGTTTGAACAACGTTATAATGCTGATTTGGCCAGCGGCTTGGGAAATTTAGTGGCCAGAGTGATGAAAATGGCAGAAAAAAAAGTCACAAAACCATCTAGCCAGATGGCTATTAAACCGAGAATTGATAAAACTTTGAGAAATTACAAAAGGGCTTTAGACGAATTTAAGTTTAATACAGCTTTAATTTCTATTTGGGAACTAATTAGTTTTTGCGACAGGTATATCGAAAAAGAACGCCCCTGGGAAAAATCCGAGAGGCAATTATCCATTATCAATAATTTATTATTTGCTATCGCTAATATTGCTGAAATGCTCCGGCCTTTTTTACCCGAAACCTCAGAAAGGATATTTAGACAAATAAAAAATAAGAAAAGTGAGATTTTATTTCCCCGCCTTAAATAAAATTTTGAGTTTTGAATTGTAATTTTGCATTTTGCATTTTGAATTTTTAATTTATGCTAATTGACACCCACGCCCATTTGAATTTTAATGCTTTCGAAGAAGATTTTGATGAAGTTATTCAGCGCTCTTTGGAAAATGATATTTGGATGATTAATATTGGTTCCCAATATAATACCTCAAAAAAGGCGGTTGAGATTGCTCAAAAATATAAAAAAGGAGTTTATGCCGCTATTGGCCTCCATCCTATTCATTTAGAGGAAAGAAAAATTGATAAAACAGAAACCGGGTCTCTGTTAAAATTTAAAACTCGAGCTGAAGAATTTAATTATGAAAAATATAAAGAACTGGCCCAAAATCCAAAAGTGGTAGCAATTGGCGAAATTGGTTTAGATTATTATTATAAACCAAAAACAAAGAGAAAATTAGAAGAATTTAAACAAAAACAAAAAGAAGTTTTTTTGAAGCAATTGAAATTAGCCCAAGAATTAAATTTACCAGTAATTTTTCACTGCCGAATGGCCCACGATGATTTAATTAATGAATTAAAAATTAACAATTATGAATTAGGAATAAAAGGAGTAATACACTGTTTTACTGGTAATTGGAAACAGGCCGAAAAATATTTAGAAATGGGATTTTATCTTGGTTTTAACGGCATCATCTTCAAATTAAATTTAGATGAAATAATTAAAAAAACTCCCCTGGAAAAAATTTTAATTGAAACTGATTGTCCTTATTTAACCCCACCTAAAGTGACTGGCCGCAACGAACCCTTACATCTAAAATACATCGTAAAAAAAATTGCTAAAATTAAAAATTTAAGGGCGAAGAGAACTCCGTTCTCTTCTTCACCTTCGTTTTCACTTCGTGAAAACTCGGTTTTCGAAGAAATAGCCAAAATCACTACTGAAAACGCCAAAAAACTATTTAAAATATGAATTACAATCCAAACAAAATTGAAAGGAAGTGGCAGAGATTGTGGGAGAAGAGTGGAATTTATGAAACTCCTGATAAAGTCAGGGGTAAAAAGAGTTTTTATCATTTAGTGATGTTTCCCTATCCTTCAGGAGACCTTCACATTGGCCACTGGTTTAATTTTGCTCCAGCTGATGTTTATGCCCGGCTTAAAAGGGCCCAAGGTTTTAATGTAATGTCGCCAATTGGTTTTGATGCCTTTGGCCTGCCGGCGGAAAATGCGGCAATAGAACATAAAATTCATCCCAAAACCTGGACTTATAAGAATATTAGAAGGATGCGAAAACAATTAAAATCAATTGGAGCAATTTATGATTGGAAAAGAGAAATCACTACTTCCCAAGCTGATTATTATAAATGGACCCAATGGATGTTTTTGCAATTTTACAAAAAAGGATTAGCTTACCGAGCAAAGGTTCCCTGTAACTTTTGTCCTTCCTGCAAAACTGTTTTGGCTAATGAACAGGTGGTAGAAGGTAAATGTGAAAGATGTGATTCCCAAGTTATTCAAAAAGAAATTGAGCAATGGCTTCTTCGGATTACTGATTATGCTGAACCATTATTAAAAGACCTGGAGAATTTAGACTGGCCAGAGAAAACAAAAATAATGCAAAGAAATTGGATAGGACGATCTGAGGGCGCTCAGATCGAATTCAAAATTCAAAATTCAAAATTCAAAATTCCTGTTTTTACAACAAGAACCGATACTTTATTTGGAGCTACTTATTTGGTGATAGCGCCAGAGCATCCGTTCGTCGCTTCGCTCCTCAAAAACCGAGCTTCCATTTATGGAAGCGAAGGTGAAGAAGAGGATAAAGTCCTCTTCGCCTTTCAAAAATCAAAAATCAAAAATATAAAAGCGGTCGAGAATTATATTAAAAAATCAAAAAAGAAAACCGAAAGAGAAAGAATAAGCAAAATTAAAGAAAAAACCGGTATTGAGATTAAAGGGGTTAAAGCAATAAACCCAGCTAATAATCGGGAAATCCCAATTTTTGTTGCCGATTATGTTTTAATTCACTATGGAACTGGTGCAATTATGGCTGTTCCTGCCCACGATCAAAGAGATTTTGATTTTGCCAGAAAATATAATTTACCAATGATTGAAGTGATAAAAAGTGAGGAATTAGGAATTAGGAATCAGGAATTAGGGGAAAAATCTCTTTTGATAACTTCAAATGGTAGATATGAAGGGGCTTATGAAGGAGAAGGAATTTTAATAAATTCTGGGAGATTTAATGGAATAAAATCAGAAGTAGCCAGAGAAAGAATCAGTCAGTGGCTGGGGAAGAGAGGACTGGCCAAAAAAGCAGTTTATTATAAACTCCGAGATTGGTTAATTTCCAGGCAAAGATATTGGGGAGCTCCCATCCCAATGATTTATTGTCAAAAATGTGGCTGGCAGCCGGTTTCAGAAAAAGATTTACCAGTTTTATTACCGAAAATTAAAGATTTTCGGCCAACTGACGAAGGAAAATCTCCTTTGGCAAAATCGAAAAATTTTGTAGAAACAAATTGTCCAAAATGCCAAGGTCCTGCCCAAAGAGAAACCGATACTATGGACACTTTTGTTTGTTCGAGTTGGTATTTCTTACGCTATACTGACCCAAAAAATAAAAAAGAATTTGCCTCAAGAGAAAAAATAAGAACTTGGCTACCAATTAATATGTATATTGGGGGAGCTGAACATGCTTGCCTTCACCTTTTATATTCTCGTTTTTTTACCAAAGTCCTGAAAAATTTAGGATATTTCCATTTCAAAGAACCATTTTTAACTCTCCGCCATCAAGGAACAATTTTGGGCCCAGATGGACAGAAGATGTCTAAATCGAAGGGGAATGTGGTTGAACCAGATCAGCAGGTAAAGAGATATGGTTCAGATACGGTTAGAATATATCTTTGTTTTATGGGGCCGTATTCGCAGGGGGGGCCGTGGAATCCTAAAGGAATAGTCGGAGTTTATCGCTTTTTACAACGAGTTTGGAATTTAATCGCTAGAAGAAAATCGAGGAGAGAAATTAAAGATGAAAAAATAGAAAAATTGATTCACAAAACAATCAAGAAATTAACCAGTGATATTGAGAATTTTCGGTTTAATACAGCGATTTCTACTTTAATGATTTTGGTAAATCAGTTTACAGCGAGCAGCAAACAGTTAACAGAAAATAATTTAAAAACATTGTTATTGCTACTTAGTCCTTTCGTTCCCCACGTGACAGAAGAACTTTGGCAAAGATATATCCTAAAAATTCCAAATTCAAAATTCAAAATCCGAAATTCCATTCATAATCAGCCTTGGCCAAAATATAATCCAAAATTGATTAAAGAAGAAAAAATAACCTTAGTTATTCAAGTTAATGGTAAGGTTCGTGATAAAATAGAAGTTGAAACCACTATTTCTGAAAAAGAAGCTGAAGAACTTTCTTTATCTCGAGAAAGGATTACAAAATGGATAGGGGGAAAGAAAATAAAAAAAGTGATTTTTGTACCAGAAAAATTGATAAATATAGTAGTTTAAACTTCAAAATTATGGAAAAACTTCTCTTGTCAAAACCTGGTAAAAAAATAATTCTTTTGGGTAATGAAGCTATAGTTCGGGGAGCTCTGGAATCAGGAGTTCAATTTGTTTCTACTTACCCCGGTACACCGGCTTCAGAAATTGGTGATACTTTTTACCGAATTTCTAAGGAATCCGGGGTCTATATGGAATATTCAACAAATGAAAAAGTGGCTTTAGAAGGAGCAATCGGAGCTTCCTTTTCTGGATTAAAAACCCTGGTGGCAATGAAGAACTTTGGATTAAATGTGGCAGCCGATTCTTTATTACCTTTTTGTTACACCGGGAGCAAAGGACCGACTGTAATTGTGATTGGAGACGACCCCTCTTGTTGGAGTTCGGCTCAATCTGAACAAAATTCAAGATTTTTCTCTTATTTAGCCCACATTCCAACCTTAGAGCCTTCTGATCCCCAAGAGTGTAAAGATTTTACAAAATTAGCCTTTCAAATTTCAGAAAAATTCGGGCTTCCGGTAATAATAAGAACCACCACCAGAGTTGCCCATCAGAGGACCCCAGTAAAATTAGGAAAAATTACGCGACCCGGCCGCGTAATAGGAAAATTTATTAAAGACCCTAAAAGATTTGTGACTATGCCTCCCAGGGTTTTAGAGATGAAGAAAGAACTCTTAGAAAAAATTGAAAAAATAAAAGAGTTTTCCGAAAAATCCCCCATTAATTCCTTAATCGGGAAGCCATCCCGACAAGAGATAGGAATTATTACATCGGGAGTTTCTTATTTATATGTAATGGAGGCCTTGAAAGAATTAACCCCCCACCAGCGGGCTGGTGGGGGGTTACCAGTTTTGAAACTAGGATTTTTTTATCCTTTACCAAAAAAGAAAATAAAAATTTTCATTAAAAATTTAGAGAAAGTTTTAGTAGTTGAAGAATTAGAGCCTTATTTAGAAAAAGAAATTGAAAGATTAGCCAAAGATACCAACCCGAAATTAAAAGTGTTTGGCAAGAATCTGCTACCAGAAGTTGGTGAGTTAAAACCAGAAATTATTGCTCAAGCCATCGCTAAATTTGCTAATAAAAAATTCTTAATTCCTAATTCTCGATTCTTAGTTCCAAAAATAAAGCGTTTTCCCCAACTTTGCCCAGGTTGCCCTTACTGGCTAGTTTTTTCGGCAATAAAAAAAGCAGTTAATCCTAAGAGGGTCATTTTTGGAGGCGATATTGGTTGTTATATGTTGGCCGGTCTCCCTCCTCATTTTCTTCAAGATTATCTTTCATGTATGGGTTCATCGGTCGGAATTGCTCACGGCATTAAAAAAGCAACCAAGCAGAAATTAATTACCTTTATTGGTGATTCAACCTTCTTTCATGCTGGCATTCCAGCCCTGATTAATACTGTTTTTAACAAATCAAACCCTTTAATTATTGTTTTAGAAAATCAAACTACCGCCATGACTGGTCATCAACCTCATCCTGGCAAGGTAATAAAAATCGAAGATATCGTTTTAGCCTGTGGAGTGAAAAATTTAAAGGTCATCGACCCAATAAACCAAAAAGAATTTATAGGGGCAGTTAAAGAATTTTTAAATAAAAAAGAGGTTTCAGTAATTATTGCCCGACGACCTTGTATATTTGTTAAATAAATGGTTAAGAATTTTGAACAATTTAATATTTTAATTGTTGGTACGGGTGGCCAGGGCCTGATTACTCTTTTGCAAATTTTGGCTGAGGCAGCTTTATTAGAAGGCAAGGATCTTAAAACCTCTGAACTTCATGGTCTATCTCAAAGGGGAGGCTCAGTTGAAGTTCATGTTAGGTTTGGCAAAAAAATATATTCTCCTTTAGTTTCTCAGGGAAAGGCCGATTTAATTTTAGGACTCGAGATACAAGAATGTCTAAAAGCTTACTATTTCGCTAACCCCAAAACCACTTTTTTAATAAATAAATATTTAATCCCCATTCATTTTAAAAATCCACCTACTGAAAACAAGACTTTAAACATTCTCAAAAAATTTAGTAAAAAAATAATCTTAATTAAAGCTGCCGATATTTGTCAAAAAGAATTTGGAACAAATGTTACTGCCGGAATTTATCTTTTAAGTTTAGCTAGTTTTAAAAATTTAATTCCTTTGAAGCCGGACTCAATTCTAAAAGCAATTAAAAAAATAATTCCAGAAAAATATTGGGAAATAAATCTTAAAACTTTTAATTTAGCAAAACAAGAAGTCAAAAAGTTATCAAAAGGTAATAAAACTATTATTACTTGACGGGCCGATTTGATTTCTGATATTTTAAAGGTAGACCTCCTCTTGGTTGGGTTAGGGCGGGGTAGTCTGAGCTTACGGTCTGAGAGGGCAGAGCAGGTCCTTCAGGCTAGCCCGGCACTACCTCGCCCCGCACTTTTAGGCCCCCTTTTTCGGGGGCTGCTTTGTTTTCTGGTATAATAAAAATAAGAAAAGGGTAGTAAGATTAACAACTGAACAATTAAAAGAATGAAAATTTCAAAAATAAATCAGAAAAATTTTAAAGAAATATTAAAAATAGCAGTAAACTCGATTAGAAAAGGCAAAATAATAATTTGTCCGACTGATACAGTCTATGGGTTAGTTTGCGATGCCACAAATGAAAAAGCAGTTAAAAAACTTTTTAAGATAAAAAAACGGCCAAAAGAAAAGGCTATTCCGATTTTTGTGAAAGATATAAAAATGACAAAAAAAATAGCCCAAATTGACAAACGCCGGGGAAAAATTTTAAAAAAGGTTTGGCCGGGTAAAGTAACAGTAGTTTTAAAACAAACCCGCCTTCGCCCTTCGGGCTTCGGCGGGCGAAGAAAAATAAAATTATATGGAGTTGAGAAAAAAACAATCGCTCTTCGAATTCCAAAATATAAATTAGTTAATGAACTACTTAAAAAATTAAATCTTCCTTTGAGTGGAACTTCAGCTAATATTTCTGGAAAGCCCCCTTCAATAAAAATTAAAGAAATAATTAAACAATTCAAAAATCAAAAATATCAACCAGATTTAATCTTAGATAGCGGCAATCTTAAATCATCGAGACCTTCAACTGTAATTGATTTGACAGGTAAAAAAATTAAAATATTGAGAAAGTAATTTAATGGATTTTTTAATTTTTCAAAAAATAAATAGCTTGGCCGGAAAATATGTCTGTCTTGACGCTTTGGCTATTTTCTTTGCCAAATATCTGGGTTATGTTTTAGTTTTCATTGTTTTTTTATTTTTACTTAAAAATCGAAAAAAATATTGGCCCATGGTAGTTACTGCCTTTGCCTCAGCAATTTTTGCCAGATTAATAATTACTGAGTTAATCCGTTTTGTATGGCAAAGACCAAGGCCATTTGTCGAAAACCATGTTAATTTGCTTTTAGACCAGACTAATGCTGCTGCCTTTCCATCGGGTCATGCCGCTTTCTTTTTTGCTTTATCTACAGCTGTTTTTCTTTATTTTAAAAAAGTTTACCCCCGACCAAAATTTTGGTGGGGGACTGTCCTCGGATTTTTACTTGCCAGCTTTCTAATTTCCATTTCGCGTGTCTTTGTTGGTATTCACTGGCCTTCAGATATAATTGCCGGAGCTTTAGTTGGAATTTTTTCGGGCTGGTTAGTTAACCATCTCCTTTTAAATTTTTTTAAAAAATAGTGCCGCGGGTGGGACCTCAATGAAAAATAATATTATTCACTAAATAACAAACAGAATTATTTTATCACTAAGTTGTAATTTTACTTCTTTTCCGGGCGCACAATATTTAAAAATTCTGGAACATCTTTTGATAATCTAACGTGATATAATATTTTTTGATTAAAATTATAAATATTTTTACCTCTTTTTATTTTATAAAGATGCGGTGAAAAACCCAATGAAATTATCATTTCATAAACATCTTTCGCCAGTTCGGGAATTATAGTAATAAACATCATCATTTTATAACCTCTATCGAAATATATTGATCCGTCAGTTTCTATCAGTCCTTTTAAGCAGTTAATTTTATATTTTTTATTTTGTTTTATCCAGTTTGGTATTGATACTTTTTGTGTGAATTTTGAACCTTTGCCAACTTGCCAACCGACTATTTTTTCTAAATGGTTTGAACAGACACTTACATCTACATAATTTTCTTTACGGCCAACCACGCTAACTTTATTATTTGGTAATAATTCTTGTAATAAGTTAACTATCCGTTGAAGTAATAGTGGATATTTTTTGTCACAGGTAATTCGTAGTCGTGTTGCACGACCACTTGGATTGGAAAGATTTCCATCGCCAATAGCAAGCCCTATAATATAGGATTGCAAATTTTTATTTGGATTAAGGCAGGTGGTACGAAAATATCCGCGCATGTGCCGAGGGAGGGACTTGAACCCTCAAGGGCTTGCGCCCACGGCATTTTGAGTGCCGCATGTTTTCCAAATTTCATCACCCCGGCCTAATACTTTATTTTAGCAAATTTTACTCATTTTTTCAACCTTGAAACCACACTCTTTATTTGAACATTTTATTTGCTTACGCTTCGTTTGAACTAAAAGTGCTCCGCATTTCGGACATTTTTCGCTAGTTGGTTTATCCCATAAGGCGAAATCACATTTTGGCCAATTTGAGCAGCCATAAAAGATTTTTCTTTTCTTGGTTCTTTTTTCAACAATATCGCCTTCTTTACATTTAGGGCATTTTATTCCTAAAGTATTTTCTTTTAAAGATTCAGTATATTTACATTTTGGGAATTTAGAACAGGCATAAAATTTTCCGAATTTTCCCAGCCGAATTATTAAAGGAGCGCCGCATTTCGGACAGGTTTTTTCAGTTGGTTTTTCAGTGATATCTTTTTTAGAAACTTCTTGATATTTCTTTTGAAGATTTTCTTCAAAAGGTTCATAAAATTCCCTGATTACTGGAATCCACTTTTTTTTACCTTCGGAAATTTTATCTAAATCTTCTTCCATTTCAGCAGTAAACCCAATATTAACAATTTGCGGGAAGTGATTTACCAAAAGATCATTAACCACTATTCCGATTTCGGTTGGCCGGAATTTTTTATTTTCATCTTTTTCAATATAATTTCTCTCCTGAATTGTAGAGAGAATTGGAGCATAAGTTGAGGGTCGGCCAATTCCATTTTCTTCTAAAGCCTTAATCAAGGTAGCTTCAGTATATCTCGGTGGCGGCTGAGTAAAATGCTGAGAGGGGATTAATTTTATTAGTTTCAAGATTTCATTCATTTCTAAAGGTGGTAATTCTGTTTCTTCGAATTTCATTGAGTAAATTTTCAGAAATCCATCAAATTTTAAAATTTGACCAGTAGCTCGAAAAACATAATTCTTAGCTGCGACATCAACTGCAGTCGAATCAAAAATAGCTTGGGCCATTTGGCAGGCAATAAATCTTCGCCAGATTAAATCATAAAGCTTAAATTGTTTTTCATCTGATTCTTTTTTAAGATTTTCCGGAGTTCTATCCGGATAAGTTGGTCTGATTGCTTCGTGAGCTTCTTGAACTCTACCCCTGGCTTTATATTTTCTTAAAAATCCTGCCCAGTATTCTTTTCCATAATTATCAATAATAAATTTTTTAGCTGAAAAAAGAGACAAATCAGAAAGATTTAATGAGTCGGTTCTATGATAAGTAATAAATCCTTTTTCATAAAGTTGTTGGGCTACTTGCATTGTAAATTTAGCTGGAAATTTAAATTTTTTCCAAGCCTCTTGTTGCAAAGTAGAAGTAGTAAATGGCGGTAGGGGATTCCTTTTTACTTCTTTTTTCTCAATATTTGTTACTTTATATACGCAAGCTTCCGAAGGAAGCGCAGCGTGGAGATGAGAGGAAGTCTCATCGACTTCCGTTCCCTCCAAATCGTTTATAATTTTATTCGCTTCCTTTTTTGATTTAATTCCTAGTTTTGGAATGGTTTTTCCACTTTTTCTCATCAAAATAGCCTCAAATTCCATTGTCCGAGATCCGATCTCCATCAGTTTTCTTAATTTAGCAAGAATTTGCCAATATTCTTGGGGCAGAAAATTTTGAATTTCTCTTTCTCTTTCTACCACTAATCTTACGGTTACTGATTGGACTCTTCCTGCTGATAACCCTCTGGCTACTTTTTTCCATAAAAAAGGAGATAGCTTATAGCCAACAATTCTATCAAGCACTCTTCTTGCCTGTTGGGCATCAACCAAATTCATATCAATATCTCGCGGATGTTTTATCGCTTCTTCGATAGCCTGTTTAGTAATTTCGTGAAATACAATACGTTGATAATTTTTAATTTTTAATTTTTGATTTTTAATTTCGTTCAAGCCTAAAGCTTGAACGAGGTGCCAGGCAATTGCCTCTCCTTCTCTGTCGGGGTCGGTGCTTAAAATTGTTAAATCGGCTTTTCCCACCTCTTTTTTTAAGAGTTGGACAGTTTTTTTAGCCCTGGGAATAATAATATAGTTTGGTTCAAAATCATTTTCTACATCTACTCCAAATTCGTCTTCAGGTAAATCTCTGACATGACCATAGGAAGAAAGAACCTGATAATTTGGGCCTAGAAATCTTTTGATGGTATTTCCTTTTGTAGGACTTTCAACGATGACTAATTGCATAAATATTTCCTCCTAAATTTCTGACTTTACCTTTTATTTCTAAAATAGCAAGGGTACTAGCGACTTTAGCTGGAGATAACTTTGTTCTTTCAATAATTTTATCAACATCTAAAGCCTCCTCTTTTAAAGCCTCTAAAATTAGATTTTCTTCTCCGGTTTCACCTTCGTAAAAGGAGCTAAGCTCCTTTTGGGGCAAATTCAATTCTTTTAAAATATCATTTGCGTTTTCAACTAATTTTGCCTCCTCCTTGATTAGATAATGACAGCCTTTTGAGTTTGAAGAATAAATTGGGCCCGGGATGGCGAAAACTTTCCTTCCCTGTTTTCTGGCCCACTCGGCGGTAATTAAAGCTCCTGATTTCTGTTTTGCTTCTACCACTAAAACTCCGCGGGATAGTCCAGAAATAATTCTGTTTCTTTGAGGAAAAGTAAATTGAGAACCAGGGGTTCCCGGTGGATATTCGGAAATTAAACAACCACCGGTTTCTAAGATTTTTTTGGCTAATTTTAAATTTGATTGAGGATAAATTGTTCTTTCATCAATTCCTGTTCCCAAAACCGCAATTGTTCTTTTATTTCTTTCTACTGCCGCTTGGTGGGCAAAAGTATCAATCCCCGGCGCTAAACCTGAAACAATTGTTAATCCTGCTTCCGCCAAATCGCCAGCAATTTCTAAAGCCACCTGTTTTCCATAGGAAGAACACCTTCTCGTTCCGACAATTGCAAAACAATTTTCTTCAGGAAAAATTTCTCCTCTATAATAAAGAACCTTCGGCGTATCTTTAATTTCTTTTAAAAGTCTTGGATAATTTCTATCATCAATGGTTATTGTTTTAATCTCTTCCATATAATATATTTTTTAACTTTAACATGTTACTTTAAGCTTTTCTATCGCTTCGGATAGTATTTGACAGTAAAGATTTAAACCAACCTGGTTAATATTTCCTGATTGTTCTTTTCCTAAAATATTGCCTGCTCCCCGGATTTCCAAATCCTTTAAAGCAATTTTATAACCAGAGCCCAATTCCTCAGCTTCTTTTAGAGCATCTAATCTCATTTTGGCGTTTTCTGAAAGGTGACTTCCGTAAAGAAAATAGGCAAAAGCCTGAATATGAGATCTGCCAATTCTTCCTCTAATTTGATAAGCTTCGGCTAAGCCCAATCTTGTAGCGTCAGCTACAATTAAAGTATTAACATTTGGCAAATCTAAACCATTTTCAATTATCGTTGTTGCCACCAAAACATCAATTTTTCTATTCTGAAAATCATTCATTACTTTAATTAACTCTTTCTCTTTTAATCTCCCATGAGCGACACCAATTTTTACTTTAGGTACCAAGCTTTCTAAAAACTCTTTTGCTTTCTCAATTGTTTCGACTCGATTATGGAGATAATAAACCTGACCACCCCGAGCAATCTCATTTTCAATTGCCTCCTTAATTATTCTAGGGGCCTTGCTGGTAAGCGGGGAGCCAGCTAAGGGCGGGTTGTAGTCTTTAAAGGGGGAAATAAAGGTTTTAATTGGAAGCCGACCGACCGGTGGAGTTTGAATTAAACTGATATCTTTCAGGGAAGAAAGGGCCATATATAAGGTCCGGGGAATAGGAGTGGCTGAAAGAGCTAAAACATCAAGAGAGGCGCGGAGTTTTTTCAATTTCTCTTTTTGTTTTACTCCAAATCTCTGTTCATCATCAATAATTAATAAACCTAGATTTTTAAATTCAACATCTTTTGACAAAATCCGATGAGTGCCCACTAAAATGTCAATTTTCCCTGCTTTTAAATCTTCAATTATTTCTCGTTGCTCTTTTTTCGATTGAAGCCGAGACAAAATTGCTATTTTAATTGGGAGACTGGGGGACTCCAACCCTCCCTCCGCCCTCCCGCCTTCGGCGGGCCCCTCGGTGTGTGGGTGGTGGGTCGGCCAGCTAAAGCCTCCTGCGAAGCAGGAGCTCCCGTCCTTAGGTTGTAGTCTTTCTTTAAAATTTTGAAAATGCTGAGAAGCCAAAATAGTTGTTGGGCAAATCATTGCTGCCTGATAACCTGAATTCACTGCTTTAATAATTGTTCTTAAAGCCACTTCGGTTTTTCCAAAACCAACATCGCCACAAACTATTCTATCCATCGGTTGATCTTTTTCTAAATCTCTTTTTATCTCTTCTATTGTCTGGATTTGGTCAGGAGTTTCTTCATAAGCGAAACTTGAAACTAACTGAGTGTCGATTTCATCATCTGGTAAATAAGGAGGTCGGGTAGCAATTTCTCTAATAGCATAGATTTCTAAGAGCTCCCTTGCTAATTTTTCTGCTTCTTCTTTTATTTTTCTCTTTGTTTTCTGCCAAAGAGGAGAACCCAATCTTGAGATTTTTGGTTTAACAAATCCAATATATCTTGAGAGCTTTCTTTCTAAACCAAGAGGAATATAAAGCTTATCGCCAGCTGCATATTCGAGTTGATAATATTGTTGATTGCTGATTGTCAATTGTTGATTGTAAATTCCGATGCCGTGATCTAAATGAACCAAATAATCGCCTCCTTTTATTCCTTTTAAATCTGAAAATAGTTTTTGAGATTTTAATTTCTTTTTTAAAATTTCTTTTGCGATTAATTCATCTCCAACCTTTATATCCAGGGCTTCAACATTTTCAATTTTATTTCCTAAAAACTCAAAGCGAACTGCCTGATTTAAATTTATCGGGAAAACATCAATGGTTCCTCCTCTCTGGGAAAATTCCCCAGGAGCTTCAACCTGAAGAACCTTTTCATAACCCATCTCATCCAATTTTCTTAAAAATTGAGAAAAGTTATAATTTTGACCTTTTTCCAAATACAAAGTATTATCTTCAAAAAAAGATTGGGTTTTCCCGGCTTCTAAAATTTTATTTAAATTTTCTTCAAACCAAAGGGACCCCTTTTCCAAAAAGTAGGGGGTAATACTGACAATTAAAACTTTATCAATCGAGTTAATCCTTGACAATTCCATCTAGTTTAGTATAATATATTATTTAGGAAGGGTTGGTCAATGGTTTTATCCTCCAGTCTATCTGCGAGCGGCCTACTTGCCCGAATTTCTTCGAAATTTGGGCGGGTAAAAATCTGACAATCCCTCCTTAAGTCAGAGGCTATTTTCTATGATTTCAGGGTTTTCTCTGCAGTCATAGAACTCGCAGGTAGACTGGAGGGCGAAATCGCTCGAAATTGAGCAAAAAGGGGGTTGAAAGTGATAAAGGATACAATTAAGTTTTTAGGCGAAGAGAACTTTTTGAGGATATGCCGGGAGTTTAATTTGGAACCTGAGGAAATCGAAGTGGTGAGAGGGATTATAAAGTCTTGGGACAGTTTTATGGCGATTCGAGATGTCGAGGCAAGGCAGAGAAAAAAGGAGGAAGAGGTAATAGAGGCGATTAAAGATCTTCCTCCAGAGAAAAGCCAGAAAATCATTTTAGCTCTGTTAGAAGTAAGCTCACTTTTCGCTCAATTCAGCCTAAGGCGACAGTAAAAGATGTGTTGTTTTTTCCCCGCCGTCGGAGCCGAGGCGAAGGCGAAACTCTTCCTCGGCTTTTTCATTTATTAAATTTTGTCATTGCTTTTTCTAAGCTAGGGGCCCGCTTGCGGGAGCCAGCTAAGGGTGGGTTGTAGTCTTTTAAAGCCATTTCAATCGCGCTACAAGTTCTTTTAATTACTCCTTTAACAATTTCTTCTTCTTTTTTACTGAATTTTTCTAAAACAAACTTTTCCGTATTCTTAACTCCTAATTCTTGGCTCTCTATTCCAATGCGGAATCTAACAAAATTTTTTGAATTTATCGCTCTAATTATTGACTTTACTCCTTTGTGGCCAGCTGCTCCTCGGTCTTTTGAAATTCTGATTTTGCCTAAAGGAAGATCGATATCATCATGAATGACCCACAAACTATCTGTTTTCACTTTGTAAAAACCTAAAAGGAGCTTAGCTTCTTTCCCGGAGAGATTCATAAAGGTTTGGGGTTTGGCGAGAATAATTTTTTGATTGTCTAAAATACCCTCAGAAATCTCAGCATTAAATTTTTTTAAAAATTGAAAACCGGGAAAGTTATTTTTTTCTCCAAATTGTTCAATCACTCGAAAGCCAATATTGTGGCGCGTTTTTTTATATTTTGTTCCAGGATTACCAAGACCAACAATTATTTTCATTGTTTCATTTTATCATGCTTGCTTTTAAAAGAAAAAATAGTATAATGATTAAAGGCGAAGAGAACTTCGTTTTCTTCTTCTTTACCTTCACTTAGCGAGCTTTCGCCTAGCGAAAGCGAAGATGGAGAAGAGGCTTGCCTCTTCGAGTTTATAAATAAAAAGCTCGGTGTATGAAAAACTTTTTATCCTTCGTTTGGGAAATTTTTAAAATTGTAATTATTGCTCTCTTAATAGTTGTCCCTATTCGCTATTTTTTATTTCAGCCCTTTTTTGTTAAAGGTCAGTCAATGGAGCCAAATTTTGAAAATGGCGACTATTTAATTGTTGATGAATTATCTTACAGATTTCGAGATCCTCAAAGGGGGGAGGTGATAGTTTTTAAATTTCCTCAAAACACTTCCCAGCGTTATATCAAAAGAATTGTTGGGCTGCCGGGAGAGGCCGTGGAAATTGAAAATGGGAAAGTAACCATTAATAGCCAAATTTTAGATGAGCGAAATTATCTTTCTTCAACAATTTTTACCTTAGGTAATTTGCAAGTAACTTTAGCTGAAAACGAATATTTTGTTTTAGGGGACAATAGACTGGTTTCAGCTGATTCAAGAAAGTGGGGGGTTTTACCCAGAGAAAATATTATTGGCCGGGTAATTTTAAGGGCCTGGCCTTTTACTGCTTTAGCCAAAATCGAAGCCCCAACATATTGATAAATTCGTATATTCGTAAGTATTCGTAATTCGTAGGGTTATGAAAAAACCTAAATTTCAATCTCCTACTGGAATGCATGATATTCTCTCAGAGAATCAAAAGTATTTTCAGAGGATTTATAATGTCATTGAGAATATCGCCAATTTTTATGAATTTCAAAAAATTGAGACCCCAATTTTAGAAGAAACAGAACTTTTTTCAAAGGGAATTGGTTTGGCTACTGACATTGTTGGAAAACAAATGTTCTCTTTAAGAACCAAGGGGGGCGATTATTTAACCTTGCGGCCAGAGGGAACAGCTTCAGTGGTTAGATCTTACATTCAACAGGGGATGTTTAATCTTCCCCAGCCAATAAAACTTTGGTATTTCGGTCCCTTTTTTCGCTATGAACATCCCCAGGCCGGAAGATTTCGTCAATTTTGGCAATTTGGCCTTGAGGTTTTGGGAGAAGAAAGTCCGGTAATCGATGCCCAAACCATCCAGATTTTTTATAATATTTTAAAAGAGATTCGGTTAAAAAACTTAATTATTGAAGTAAATAGCATCGGAGATAGTTCTTGTCGGCCCTATTATAAAAAACTTCTGACTAGTTATTTTAGAAGAAAAGAGACTTCTCTCTGTTCTGATTGTAAAAGAAGACTGAGAGAAAACCCTCTGAGGATTTTAGATTGTAAAGAAGAAAAATGCCAGCCAATTAAAGCCCAGGCCCCCCAGATGGTTGACCATTTATGCGAGGAATGCCATAAGCATTTTCGGGAAGTTCTGGAATTTTTAGATGAAATTGAGCTGCCCTATCATTTAAATCCTTATTTGGTGAGAGGATTAGACTATTATACAAAAACGGTTTTTGAGATATTTGAAGACACCGAAGAGGGGCTAAAACAGGGAGCCTTAGTGGGGGGAGGGAGGTATGATGGGCTGACCAAACTTTTGGGTGGGAAAAGTACCCCAGCTTGTGGAGGAGCAGCCGGAATAGAAAGAATTATAAGTTTAATGAAGCAAAAAGGGATAAAACTTCCTGAATCGATTCTTCCCAAGATTTTTTTAGCTCAGCTTGGAACTTTAGCCAAAAGAAAAAGTCTAAAACTTTTAGAAGATTTCCGAAAAGCAAAAATTTTGGTTTCTGAATCTTTTAGTCGAGATTCTTTAAAAGCTCAATTAAGTAAGGCTAATAAAATTGGGGCGGAATACACTCTAATTTTAGGTCAAAAAGAGGCTTTGGAAGGAACGATAATAATAAGAAATATGGCAACTGGTAGACAAGAGACGGTGAAAATTGAGAAGATAGTAGTAGAAATGAAAAAAAGACTTTAAAAATAATATGACTTGTATTTTTTGCAAAATTGTGAATAAAGAAACATCAGCCGAAATCGTTTACGAAAATGATAAAATTGTTGCTTTTAAAGATATTAATCCTAAAGCCCTTATTCATCTTTTAATTATTCCTAAAAAACACATTCCTTCCCTTGACCATGTAGAAATTAAAGATAAGGCCCTAATGGGAGAATTAATTTTAACTGCCCAAAAAATTGCCCGTGAAAAAAGATTAAAAGGTTATAAATTACAGATTAATGTCGGGCGTCAAGCTGGCCAGATAATTGATCATTTGCATTTGCATTTATTATCCGGATAAACATGGCTTTGGAAGTAAAAAAACAGGAAAAAGAAACAACTCAATCTTTGATTCGTCGCTTTTCTCGGAGAATTCAGCAAAGCGGGATTTTACGTCAGGCTAGAAAAATCAGATTCAAAGCAAGAAAAAAATCTGAGCAGATGAAAAAAAGAGCAGCCTTAAGAAGAGAAGAATTAAAAAAAGAATACGAAAAACTAAAAAAACTAGGCAAATTAGAAGAATAGTATGACTTTGAAAAAGAAAATTCAGCAAAATCTTAAAGAAGCCATGAAAGGGAAAGAGGAATTAAAATCTCTGGTTTTACGAATGCTCTTAGCTGCGATTTTAAATAAAGAAAAAGAAAAAAGATATAAAATAAGCAAGGAAAAACCCGAGTCGGCCAAGGAAGAATTAGAAAAAGAGAGTCAATTGACAGATGAGGAAGTAATTGAAGTAATCTCCTCAGAAGTTAAAAAGCGAAAAGAAGCCATTTTTGAATTTGAAAAAGGCCAAAGGCAAGATTTGGCTGAAAAAGAAAAAAAAGAACTGGAAATTTTAAAAAAATATTTACCAGAACAACTTTCTGAAGAGGAAATCAGAAGATTAGCAAAAGAGGCGATTAAAAAAGTTGGAGCAAAAGAGATGAAAAATATGGGAAAAGTAATGGCAGAATTGATGCCCCAGATTAAAGGAAGAGCTGAAGGAGGAATAGTCAGCAAGATAGTTAAAGAGTTATTATCTCCTCTAGAGGAGGGGAAATAAGTTTTTAACCATTTATGATTGAGATAAATAATTTAACTGCTCTCCCGGTTAATGAGGAATTTTTAAGGAAAGTTGCCAAAAAGGTTTTAGAAGGAGAAAATAAAAAAGAAGCTGATTTATCAATTGCCTTAGTTAATCAGGACAGAATAAGAGAATTAAATAAAAAATATAAAAGGAAAAATCGAGTGACCGATGTTTTAGCTTTTCCTGATAGGGAATTAGGTTTAGGGGAAATAGTTATTTGTCCTCAGGAAGTTAAGAAAAATGCCAAAAAATTTTGGGAGACTTTTGAGACCGAGCTGGCTCGAGTTTTAATTCACGGCTTATTACATCTTTTAGGATATAACCATGATAAATCAGGAAAATTCGCAGAAGAAATGAAAAAGAAAGAAGAATATTATCTTTCGCAAATTTAACCTTTGTTTTTTATGGCGAAGGCAAAAATCATCACTGGCTTAGATATTGGGAGTAGCAGTATTAAAGCTCTTCTGGTCAAAAAGAAATGTGGAGAAGAGGATCTCGAAGTTTTAGGGTGTTTTCAGGAAATCTCAGCTGGAATTAGAAGAGGGGTGGTAATTAATGTCTCTAAGGTAGCAGAAATTATTTCCTCAGTATTAAAAAAAGCTCAAAATGAGTCGGGCCAAAAAATAAATAGTGTCTATACCAATATAGGTGGCGCCCATTTATATTGTACTTCCTCTCATGGGTTGGTTTCTGTCTCCCGGGCAGATCAAAAAATTTCAGAAGAAGACATTGCTAGAGTCTTAGAAGCTGCCCAGACCTTCTCTCTGCCTTCTAATAAGGAAATTTTAGAGGTTTTTCCCAAAGAATTTATTGTCGATGGGGAAGGAGGGATAAAAGAGGTTTTGGGTCTTCAGGGGGTGAGACTGGAGACTGAGGTTTTGGTTCTCTGTGGTTTCGCGCCTTATTTAAAAAATTTGACTCAAGCTGTCTTAAATTCCGGCTTTCAAATTAATGATTTAGTTGCAGCACCCTTAGCCTCAGCTAGAGCGGTGCTTACTCCTCGAGAAAAAGAATTAGGGGTGGCACTTTTGGACATTGGAGCAGGGACTACTGGTTTTGCTGCCTATGAAGAAGGAACTTTAATTCATACTGCCATTTTCCCAATTGGCTCTGGCCATATCACCAATGATATTGCTATTTGCCTTAAAACAGACATTGATACTGCTGAAAGAATAAAACTGGAGTTTGGTAGTTGCCTTCCATCAAAGAGCGAAAAGAGCGAAAAACAAATAAGAATTACTGCCGAAGAGCCCTTGGTTTTTTCCAAAAAAATGCTGGTAGAAATTACCGAGGCCAGAGTTTCTGAAATTTTTGACCAATGTCAAAAAGAATTAAAGAAAATTTCTCGACATGGTTTACTGCCAGCTGGCATAGTTTTAACCGGAGGCGGAGCAAGGCTGCCTAAGATTAAAGAGCTCTGTAAAAAAGAATTGAAATTACCTTGTCGAATAGGTCTTCCTCAGGGATTTTTTCCCCCCCAGGAAGATCCTAGCCTGGCAGCTGTCTCTGGTTTAGTCTTAGGAGGAGCTGATCTTGAAACCGAAAGAAGACTTTTTCTTCCTGAGAGAGGAATCGGAGCAAAATTAAAAAGAATATTTAAAATTTTCATTCCCTAAAATGAAAACACCTACTAAAATTAAAGTAGTGGGGGTAGGAGGATCCGGCTCAAATGCTATCTCAAGAATGATGAGATGCAAACTTCAAGGGGTAGAATTGATTGCCATAAATGCTGATACTCAGGATTTAAGAAAAACTCGAGCTCATCTAAAAATTAGAATTGGTAAAAAATTAACCCAGGGTTTAGGGACAGGAATGAATCCTGAAATTGGAAAGCTGGCAGCCCAAGAACAAAGGGAAGAAATTAAAGAAGCAATGATCGGTTCAGATATGATTTTTGTGGCTTGCGGAATGGGTGGAGGTTGTGGTACAGGGGCTAGTCCAATTGTAGCTGAGATTGCCAAAAATCTGGGAGCTTTGACCGTGGCTGTAGTGACTAAACCCTTTTCTTTTGAGGGCCGGGCCAGGCAGATCATTGCTGAAGCTGGTCTAAGAAAACTAAAAGAAAAAGTCGATACCTTGCTGACGATTCAAAATGATAAATTGCTAGAAATTTTAAATCCTAAAACTTCACTCATCTCTGCCTTTTGGATTTGTGATGAGGTCTTGCGTCAGGCTGTTCAAGGAATCACTGATTTAATTTTTCTTCCGGGAATAATTAATATTGATTTCGCTGATATTAAGGCCATTATGAAAAATTCTGGTCAGGCCCTGATTGGAATAGGAAGGGCTCGAGGTGAAAAAAGAGCAGAGACAGCCGCTCTGGCAGCCATTAAATCCCCCTTACTGGATATATCTTGCAAGGGGGCAAAAGGAGTTTTATTTAATATTTCTGGCGGCCGAGATATTAGTCTTTCAGAAATAGATACTGCAGCTAAAGTTATTACTCAAGAAATTAATCCAAAAGCTAAAGTAATTTTTGGAGCAGTTCAGTCAGAGATTTTGAGAAAGGGTGAGATAAAAGTAACGGTGATTGCCACCAGGTTTTAAGTTTTCCACAAATCTGATGCTTGATAGGGCTTGACCCTGTTTTTTTCTTGGACTAAAATGAAATAACATTTATTTTTTATGTTCAGAAATAAAATCACAAAAGTAAAAAAGCGAGATGGTACAATTGTCGAATTTGATCAGGAAAGAATTCAAGATGCTATTTTCAAAACCTTAACTTCTACTGGCCAGGGCGATGGAAAGCGGGCTAAAAGGCTTTCTGCTCGAGTAGTTCAAATTTTAAACCGCCGCTTCAAACCAGAAGAAATTCCTCAGGTGGAGCAAATTCAGGATATTGTTGAAGAAGTTTTAATTTTAGAAGGCCTGGTGGAAACTGCCAAGGCCTATATTTTATATCGAGAACAGAGAAGAAGAATCAGAGAAGCAGTTAGGGTTTCAGAAGAAGCCGTCGATAGAATTGACCAATACTTGGGAAAATTAGATTGGGAAGTTCAAGAAAATGCCAATATGGCTTTTTCTTTACAGGGACTTAATCATTACGGAGTTTCTTACATCGTTAAAAATTATTGGTTAAACAAAATTTATCCAAAAGAAATCAGGGAGGCAAACGAATCTGGAGATTTCCATGTCCATAACTTAGATACCCTTGGCCCTTACTGCGCAGGTTGGGACCTATATGATCTTTTATTAAAAGGCTTTGGTGGAGTTCCGGGAAAAGTCGAATCAGGACCAGCCAAACATTTTAGAGCAGTTTTAGGACAGGTAGTAAATTTTCTCTACACTCTCCAGGGGGAGACAGCTGGCGCTGTTGCTTTTTCAAATTTTGATACCCTGCTATCTCCTTTCATTCGCTATGACAATTTAAATTATCAGCAAGCAAAACAAGCAATGCAAGAATTCCTGTTTAATATGTCAATACCCACTCGGGTTGGTTTTCAAAATCCTTTTAGTAATATTACTCTCGACCTCAAACCTTCCCTAGTTTTTGCCAAACAGCCGGTAATTATTGGTGGAAAGCCCCAGAAAGAAACCTATAAAGAGTTTCAAGAAGAGATGAAGATATTTGATAAAGCTCTTTACGAAACAATGTTAGAAGGAGACAAATTTGGGAGACCATTTCATTTCCCAATTCCAACCATAAATATTACTAAAGATTTTCCCTGGGAAGACCCTGTTTTTGATGGAATTTTTGAAGCCTCGGCAAAATATGGTTCAAATTATTTTGCTAATTATATTAATTCGGAAATGAAGCCAGAGGACGTGCGTTCGATGTGTAAATTACCTTCTACTCAGATTATTTATAAAAATGCTGATGGAATTATTGCTAAAACTGAGATTAGAAGAATCGTAGATGACTTTATAAGAAGAGATAATCCAATAGAGGTTCTTATCAACGGAGAGTTTAAACCAGTTAAAAATGTAATCAAATTAAAATTAGAAAATAAAGACATTTTAAAGTTAACTTTAGATAATGGATTGATAGATAAAATGACGCTTGATCACCCTTCGTCGATTATTAAGAATAGGAAACTACAAGTTATAGAAAGCAAAAATTTAAAAATAGGGGATGAATTTCCCGTTTCTAAATATTCTTACGAAGGAGAATTAGGAGATTTTGATTTAGGAAGATTAATTGGGCTTTATATAGGAGACGGTTGGATTTCGCATGACGGGGCTACAGTAAATTACGTTTTTGATAGAAAAGAAAAGGACCTAGTTGAGTTTATTAAATCAACTATCCAAGACAGATTGAGCGCTGTAGTTACTATTTATTCTAACAAGAAACATAATTACTGCCGAGCTTCAATTGCTAGTAGGGCTGTTGCTGAATTGATAAAAGAATATGTAAGAGGAGAAGATGCATTAAATAAAAGATTAAATTCTAAAGTTTTCTCCCGCTCTATCCAATTTAGAAAAGGAGTATTAATCGGGATCATAGAAAGCGATGGCTCTATTAAAAGAGAGGTCGCCCTACACTTAGGAAATAAAAAGCTTATTTTAGATACTTTAATTCTAGCAAGAAGCCTAGGAGCGAATACTACTTACTTTGAATCGAAAAACAGAACTGGTAATCAAGAAAAAACAGGCTACACTTTAAGATTTACCCATGATTATCCTAAATGGCTTTGTAGTTATTTTAAATTAAGAAGAGGCAAAAGTGGTAAATACAAAGAATATAAAGACTTTTACGGTATTAAAATTGTAAAGATAGAAAAATTTAAATATAGTGGTTTTGTTTATGATTTTGAAGTAGATTCCAAAGAACACCTTTTCCAATTAGCTAATGGGGTAATTACTCATAATTGT
>Ga0315296_10000298_pt1 | contig 45715 bp, 75 predicted proteins | sample YL17G14_18_MG_FD_203921 | JGI IMG/M metagenome (GOLD analysis project Ga0315296, IMG submission 203921) | Sediment microbial communities from Yellowstone Lake, YNP, Wyoming, USA - YL17G14_18 | ecosystem: Environmental > Aquatic > Freshwater > Lake > Sediment | place: USA: Wyoming | collected... | reverse complement strand
CTGGTAATTAACGAAAAACTTGTCTGCTCCGGACGAGTGCCCACCAAGGCAGAGGTAACCACCTTTATCACCACGGCTTTAGCCAAAGAATAAGGGAAGCCAATAACAAGAGTAAAGGAGAGGTTAATATGACAGAAGAACAAAAATGGCAGGCAGGAGTAAACACCCACGAGAACACAATTTTTACTTGCTTCGGCGGAGCGTCCAACACCGGAATAGTTAGCGGACTGGCCTGTTTAGAAGCGGTAAAAGAGCTAGGGTTGGAGAAGGTAGCTATTGGTTGTCTGGGTGGATTGCCTACCAAAGTGAAGCCAGTGTTAGGCAAGACCAAGGCATCAAAGAAAGTGATTACCGTGGATGGCTGTCCCTTTGAATGCGCCAGGAAGATTGTGGAGCAGGCTGGATTCAAGCCGACCAAGAGCATTGTGCTCACCAGAGATATAGGGATGAAGAAGAAAGCTTTTAGCGAAGACGTTGGGCAAGGCATTCAGGGAGTTATGGATTATATCTCTGACGATGATGTGAAAAGGGCAAAAGAGCTTATCGCGAAGAGTATACTAGCAGAATGAATAAAACTACTGGCCGAGACTGGATGAAGGGGTATGAACCGTGTTGCTGAAAGATTACAGTTTTGAGACCATGCTCCCTGAGTGCAACCCAATGGCTGAGACCATTAACGCCATCGCCAATCTCTCTGAGGACATCGGCCAAGTCCTGCCCTACCTTGCCGCCGTAATTAAGGTCTGCACCTATGACGAAGAGACTAAAATCCTGACTTTCAGACACGATGGCAAGGGTGTAGCCCTGTACCCATGCCGGATTACTGTTACCAAGCTCCCGGACAGGGAAGAGGCGAAAAGAGTGCTAGATGAGCTAAAGGCTCTGATTAACAGCACCTACGAGAACTGGCACAACATCAAGCCGTGTTATAAGAAGGGAGGAGAGCTGAAATACCTGGATGTGTTCAGGCTGCTGCCGGGAACAAATTGCAGGGAGTGCGGCGAGCCGACCTGCCTTGCCTTTGCCACTAAGCTGGTGCAGCAGGAAGCAAGCATAAGCCAATGCCATCCCTTGTTCAGCGGCCAGTTTGAAGAGAGGAGAAGGAAGCTTTTGGATATGCTGCAAGCAGCTGGATACGAGATACCAGCTTGAAAGGGAAATATTGCATTTGGAGATATCCTTATGACAAAGAAGAGTTGTACGGCCTTAGTAAGCGTGATACTGCTAGTGGTAATGTTGGTGACTGGATGCAGTAGTGCAATACAACAGGCTAAAATCGGTGATACCGTCAAAGTGCACTACACGGGAAGACTGCAGGACGGCACTATATTTGATACCTCCGTTGGAAGTGAACCACTGGAATTTACTCTGGGTCAGGGTCAGGGTCAGGTAATTCCCGGTTTTGAACAGGCTGTGATAGGAATGCAGGTCGGGGAATCTAAAACGGTCACTATTCCTGCAGACCAAGCGTACGGTCCACGCCGTGATGACATGATACTAGAGGTTAGCAGGGACGAACTTCCAGATGACTTAGAACCCACGGTTGGCATGTATCTACAAATGAATCAAGGAGACGGTGGAATTATGATAGTCACGATTACTGAAGTCTCCGAAACTACGATAAAAATAGATGCCAATCATCCCCTCGCCGGGCAGGACTTAGTCTTTGATATCGAGCTTGTTGAAATTGGCGCGTCCCAATCAGGTCCAACGGGATTAGACCTTGCCTCAATCCCCCTCGGGCAAGCCCTGTCGAATGGTAAACCAACCCTGGCCGAATTCGGCTCAAGTACCTGTGTTCCCTGTAAGCAGATGAAGCCTATCCTGGAGCAATTGGCAATAGAGTATGAGGGAAAACTGAACGTGGTAATCGTTGAGGTATACGAACAGATGGAATTGACCCGATCCTACAGCATCATGACGATACCAACACAGATAGCCTTTGACAGCAGCGGCAAGGAGATTACCCGGCACATCGGTCTCTGGCCAAAAGAAGAAATAGTTGCACAGCTAAAGAAGATGGGGGTGGATTAAATTGGAGGGCCTGCTGAGCAGTATAGGTGATCTTATCCAGAACCAGGGCTGGCTTGCCTTTCCTGCCTGCTTTCTGGGAGGCATTATCTCCAGCGCCAGCCCCTGCGTCTTGGCGATGATACCGCTGGTCATCGGCTACGTTGGCGGCTATGCCGAAGGTTCACAGAAGAAAGCCATTCAATATTCGCTGGTCTTTGTTCTTGGTCTGACCATAACCTTCACCGTTCTGGGAATAATAGCCGGTGCTATGGGCAGGCTGTTTGGCGATGTCGGCAGTTTCTGGAACTACGTGCTGCCCCCGGTTGCTATTCTGCTAGGGCTGTATCTTTTACTTTCAGAAGCATTGAACGTCAATATTGGCATATCGCAGCGATTCTTGCCCAAGAAAAAGGCAATAATTGGAGCTTTCTTGATGGGGCTTTTCTTCGGGATAGTGGCTTCACCCTGCGCCACGCCGGTGTTAGCAGTAATACTCACCTTTGCCGCCACCAAGAAAGAGATTGCCTACAGCGGCGGGCTGCTCCTGGCTTATGCTCTGGGGCACTGGGTTTTGGTGCTCGGTGCTGGAATTTCGGCAGGGTTTGCCCAGAGAGTGCTTGAATCCAGAGGGATAAGCAACTTCTCCAGCTATTCCAAGAAGGCAGCAGGGGTAATCTTAATAGGAGTAGGAATATATCTGCTCACCTACATGTTGTAGATGATATCGGGCGTTAAAAGGAGTCACCAAAGATGGAGCTAACGAAAGCAGCGGAAGTAATGAAGGAAGTTCTGGGCCTTAAATGTGAGCCGATAGCGGTCAAGTTCCTTACAGAGAAGACACCGCTAGATGGATTCGAGATACCCAGCGAGCGCCGCTATTGCCAGGTGCTAATGGGGGCGCGGGAAGGGAGAAAGCTTCTGCTAACCGGAGACAACGTCTCCTGCCCCGCCGCTGCCTGGGCGCTGGGCTTCAAGGAGCCGCCAGCCAAGCTGTCATCGGGCGAGATGCCTGCTGGCATGGGTATCTTTGGCAGTCCTCAAGCTGCTAAAAATACCCTGGATACCATGCCCCGCCTGGAGATGGGCAAGTACCGGATGGTGGCCTGCTGTCCCCTGGGACAGGCGCCCTTCGAGCCTGATGTGGTAGTCCTGGAGTCGGCAGTGGAGCACCTGATGTGGATAGCGCTGGCTGATACCTTCGAGGCGGGCGGGCGACTTGAATTCAGCACGGGCATCCTTCAGGCGACCTGCGTCGACGGCACCATCATCCCTTTTCTTACCCAAAATATTCATGCCTCATTGGGATGCTATGGATGCCGGGAGGCGACCAACATGGCCGAGTCTGAGTGTGTGGTCGGCTTTCCCATTAAAGACCTGGAGAATATCGTCAAATCGCTACAAAAACTAAACGAGAGAGCAATCCCAAGGGTGAGGGGGAAAGCGGTATACCAGGCACTTCTCAGTCGGAAAGACTAAGTGGCAAGAGGGGGTGTATTATGCTTGAAATCAGGAAAACCGCCGTCTCCTTTGACGAGAGCGACTTGATGGAGTTGGAAAGAATCATTACAGATAGTGACGAGAAAGAGGCATTCAGGTTTATCAAGAAGTCCATCTATGACCGAATTGTGCATACTCAACGGGGCAGGCTCAAGTCCCATCTTGATGCCACCAATCCTGTAGAAGGATTTATCCAGCGGAACAAGTGAGGTATTGCTTCAAACATAGAACAGAAAGGAGCAAATACGGTGAGTGATAAAGAACCCAAAATAGTGGCGGGCAGACTGCCTCTGCTGGACCGGCTGCTCACACTCTGGATTTTCCTAGCGATGGGCTTCGGGGTGGGGCTGGGGTATTTTGTCCCCAGTGTTGCTAGCTTCATTGGCTTCTTCCAGGTGGGTACCACTTCAATCCCTATAGCCATCGGGCTTATCCTCATGATGTACCCGCCGCTGGCTAAGGTCAGGTACGAGGAGATGGGGCCGGTGTTCCGCAACTGGCGGGTGCTTGCCCTGTCTCTGGTACAGAACTATGTTATCGGCCCGGTGCTCATGTTCTTACTAGCCATCCTCTTCCTCGGTTTCATATGGCCCTACCCTGACTATATGGTAGGCCTGATTATGATTGGTTTGGCACGCTGTATCGCCATGGTCATCGTCTGGAATGAGCTGGCAAAGGGAGACCGGGAATACGCCGCCGGTCTGGTGGCGTTAAACTCCATATTTCAGATAGTCTTCTACTCGGTCTATGCCTATATCTTTATCACCATACTGCCAGGTTGGTTTGGTCTGGAGGGCTCGGTGGTGAAGGTCACCATCGGTCAGATAGCCGAGAGCGTGTTTATTTACCTGGGTATTCCCTTCTTCGGCGGCATGATTACGCGCTTTGCCCTTATTAAAGCAAAAGGACGTGAGTGGTACGAGAACAAGTTCATCCCCAGGATAAGCCCAATCACACTAGCCGCCCTTCTCTTCACTATCATTGTCATGTTCTCCTTAAAGGGCGAGCTTATCGTGCAAATACCGCTGGATGTGGTTCGGATTGCCGTTCCCCTCCTAATCTACTTCGTGCTGATGTTCATGGTCTCGTTCTTTATGGCAAAGAAAATAGGGGCTGATTATCCCAAAACAACAGCCATCGCCTTTACTGCTGCCAGCAACAACTTTGAACTGGCGATTGCTGTCGCTGTCGCAGTGTTCGGCATTGGCTCCGGGCAGGCATTTGCCGCGGTCATCGGCCCCCTGATTGAGGTGCCGGTGCTCATCAGCTTGGTAAATGTAGCCCTTTACTTTAAGAGAAAGTTCTTCACGGAGGAACCCCAGTTGGTGCCAGCGGCCAATCCAAAGAAAGATAATTAGCTCTGGAGGCTGCATGAAAAAGTCCATCACACTGACATTGACCGACGAGGAGATAATGGAGCTTCAGCGAATCCTGCTTGATGAGGACAGGGAAGAAGCACTACGTTTTCTGAAGAAACATCTTGACAAAATGGTGCAGGGAGTCATCTCGGGTAAAGGTCACTGCAAGCCATGGTTTGAGCTCCCGGGAAGGAGTGCTATACCAGACGAATTTAGAAAGTAGCCGCCGGTCTTGTTTGTTCATGGTTTTGGCGAGTTCCTGGAGACCTGGACGTTTAATATTAGTGCTCTAAGCCAGGACTTCACAGTGTATGCTGCGGGCTTAGTGGCAAAAATTCTGGGATTGAGCAAGTTAAACATTGCTTGCAGCTGGTAGGGAATATCATTCATAAGAGGGGAGAGAAATGAACAAAGAGAAAAAGCCAAGCAAAGGTAGTGAAACATTCTCTTGGAGGAAGCTACCTCTGGAAACAAAATACAGAGTAGGTCTCAGGTCTTTAAGTGGTGAAATAGGAGCCTTCAGAATGCTTATCCCACAACTGCTGGGTGCGGAAAAGGGGATTGAAGCCCTGAACAAATTTTACGCCGGCCTAGCGCATCAGGCTTACCAACGTGCCAAAGCTAAGGGGATACTTAAGGGCGACGACATTAAGGACGTTGCCGCCTTCATATGCACTGTTCTTGACAGCGAGGGCCTCAGCGTTGAGGTAGAGGCAACCGAGGAAAGGATAAGGATACAGTTAAATAAACATAGCCCTGAATTATGTCCCTGGGGCATACCCAAGGGTAACCCCGGGTTATGCTGTGGTGTCGCCTGGACTAGAGAATTGGTTGAGTTGGTTAATCCGAAGCTGACGGCATACCTGTCAAAGGCAAAACGGTGGGGAGACGACTACTGCGAGGAGGTAATTGAGTGGAAGAAAGAGTAATATGTACCTTTCAGTCCCCATTGCAACAAAGTTCAGAATGCCCAGCAAGAGGTAACGAAAGCTTGGATTGTTACCCCCGAAAAAATGAAAAAGGCTGGAGAGATATTCCCCTACCTTTTTAAACTGTGTGTATTCTAGAATTCAAACAGAGCCGGCTGGTCTGCATTTCTTCTAGCTACCTCTTCCTCTCTCTTTTGCCGCCTCTCGGCTCGGTCTTGGTTGAGCCTTGCCTGGACTCTCCGCCGGTAGATCCACTCCTTAAGGCGGTTAAGGTCTCGCATCTGGTCATCGGTTAAATTATCCCTCCGAATGTCGTCAGGAATAATCTTTTTTTCACCGCTGCATACCTTGGTCGCAAGGTAAAGGTAAATCTCAGTCCAGTCATGGTCTAGCGGGAAAGCTAGGGAAGCAGGCATCATATAGGCTAATGCTTCCGAATCGGTGCCTGTCATTTCCTCTCCCTGGAGTGCCTTCATATTCATTACCAAGCGGTCAAGAGTTATCCGATTCTTAAGCCAATCGGGGATATCATTCTCCCAGCCGCCTGCTGGAAACACAATGATAGGATCTGTGAGAGCACCAACGATATCAGAGATGCCTTTCTCAACTTGCTTTTCAGTTGTCACCTCATAGCCTCCCCCTCAATCTTTCAACATCTTTCAGCTTCGGCATCCCGAAATACCTATCCCGCTCAATACCAAGACCAAATTGTCCTTTGACCGCCTGCAGCTCGGACAGTAAGAACGGTCCCCACTCTAACTCAAAACCATCCACCAACCCGAAAAACGTATCTTTACCATCGAACTCAGTCGCATACCAAGTCCAGCTCCCAGTCGGGTCAAAGAACTTCACTATACAAATGTGCTCTCCAAGCGGCTTGTTTTCCTGCGAGCCTGTCTTCTTGAACGCCTCACGAATCTCTTTTGTCAACAGTTCCACAGCTTAATCACCTCCTTTCTAAGAAAAAGAGGGGGGACCGCGGTGGCCCCCCTCTCCTTCGATTACCACTGGGCCATCATGGGCATTACTATTACCAGGGGTGAATTGCGGTGGCGGAGAACCACCGGGGCGGTACCGCTGGTCATACCAAACGTGATTATTCCCTCTTTACCCTTGAGGTATTCCAGAAGGTACTTGATGTTGAGGGCGACCTTATCAGGGTTATCCGCCTGCACGGGAAGCGTACTCTCTACTTTCCCTGCCTCTTCACTCCGCGCTGAAACAGTCATGGCGTCGTTGGTCCAGCTGAGCCGGACAATGCCATCGCTGTCTTTGGCGATGGGACGGAGCCGCTTTATCGCCCTCTCGAGGTCACCAGGGAAGAATTTAACCGTGGTGGGGATATCCTTGGGGATGAGCTGCTTGAAGTTCGGCGGGGTGCCCTGGATGAGCTTGATGAGGACCGTCACACCGCTGAAGCATAACCGGATTATCCCAGCGTCAGAGCCTTTAGCCTCAACAAGCGCAACATTAACCTGGCGCTTGCTCATCACGAGTCCCACCAGCGAGTCGCCAAGGGCTACATCCGGTTTTGTGTGTTGCCACAGGGAGTGGAGGATCAACACGGCGCTGGCAGGGATAACGAGCGGCTGCTCGATGGGGAAGGTTTCGGATATCGTCTGGTATGCCATCCTGAAGCCGTCGCCAGCGGCGATATCAAGGTGTTCACCCGGGAAAATGGACACCCCGCTAAGTATCGGGCGGCTTGCGTCGTCGGAGCAATAATTGGCGGCGGAGCTTAGGGCCGTTACCAGCACGTTCCCGTCCATGGTCCCCTCTATCTTAACCGTGAAATCCGGTACCGGTGGGTACTCTTCGGATTTAGTGTAGGGGTAAGATGATTTACCGCCGTCCCAGCTTAAGGTGAGTTCGCCGTCAGCTTCTATCGTGAGCGTCTCATTACCCGGCACATACCTCAGGAGCTCCATAACGGAGTTGTGGGGGATGAGGCACTCCATATCGGCCTCGGGCAGATCGATGAAGACAAATGTTTCAAGGTTGCCGGCTATAGCCCTGCCATCCTTAAGCAGGACATTGTGAAGTATTGGCAACGCGGTCTTCCCTGGTACTGCTGGCTCGAGAAGTCTCATCACTTCCCGTAGCTTAGCTACTTGGATCTTCATCTAACTAGCCTCCTTTCTTTTGACGCTCCCACCCACCTTCTAAATCGACCCCTTATATCTCCTAGAACATGGAGCGTTGAGTTTTCGGCGCTGTGTTCTGCGACCGAGACCCGGTAGTGACTCGGCTCGGTGCGGCTGCCGGTTTAGCCTGGGAAGGCAGAGGGGTTTCGCACTTCGGGTTGAGCTTGCTCGTTTCCCAGCGGGTTTTGGCCTCTTCGACGAATTTAGGCACAGACTTCAGTGCCGTCTTCAGGTTGCCTTCAAGGTTAAAAAATGCCGGGTCACATCCGGGCGCCTGAACGCCGACTTGAGCCTTGTCCCCTTTGAGCGAGATGACCAGTTTCAGTTCATCTTTCTGCTCGTCGCTCATGGCTTACCTCCTTTCCTCTTGCTTAGAGACTTGATTATTTCAGGCGTGGCTAAAATAGGGACAAGCGTCCCCGCTTCCATATCAAGGTAAAGTTGCACCCAGGGACACGTGCCGCCTATAAGCCGTCGCACCACCTCGACCACGACAGCAGCCATGGTCAGGTTGATAGTTGGCCCCTGCTCTTCCGCAACCTCAGCGCAACCCCTGGTTGCTGGCGCCTGGTTCAGGAGCTCCGGCTTCTGTATTATTGGTAAAGGTAGCCCTTCATAAATATCTCCAGTTGGTAAGCAGTAACTAGCGACATGGGTGTTGCCGATAAGGACTTGCCCGTAGTTTTCCCCATTGCCGGCATCAACCCACCATCCGTCTGAGTGAACTGCCCGGGCAATATCTCTACGGGCTAGCCCGTTGTCAACGCAACCGATTACCAGACCAGGAAAGGCAAGCTGGATCATCGCCACCGGCAGGGTGGAGTAACCCACCGGGCGGTCAAATTTGTGTGCTAGTCTATGAGCCAAGGTCTCGCTCTTAAACCGCCCCAGATCATCGCGGTAGAAGTTCTGCCGGAGCAGGTTTCTCTCCTCTACCCGGTCATAGTCTATCAGCACCAGGTCGGCATGACCGGGTAAGAGCCGGCATAGCGACTCGGCGGTAAAGGCACCGGTGCCACCGCATCCGACTACTGTCACGGTAAAGCGGCGACCGGCAAATTCGTTGCACAACCTATACATTGAAAATATCCCCTATGCTGACAGAGACGAAATACCCATATACCCCCAGCCTTAGCTCCACCTCTGGAAGCAGGGTATCGAGTCTCCCCACCACAGCGTAGAACCTTAAACCCTTCTCATCCCCATCATCGGTGCAGCTAAAAAAAGCACCCATGCGTCCATGACTGTGGATATCCATTATGGAAGAGGGCAGTGTCTCGTATTGGACGCTAGCCCCATTTCTATCCTGCGTTGGTATCCTGAGGCGATACTCACTCTCCCATGTTATCGCCAGGTATTGCTCCCGGTCGCTGCTGGCCATGAGTATGGACACCGATAAATCATAGAGATGCATCGGTATCTTCCCATGCACAAGCTCTATGCTTTCCTTTAACGGCGAGAGCCCTCTTATCTCAACCGGACTTATACAGAGAACCCCCTTTATCAGGGGGTTACTGGCTTGGATGAAGAGCCCGTCCTTAGCTAGAATATAGTCATAGAAAAGACCAGGCTCGCCCTCAAGCCCTTCTCTCTCATTCAAGAGGTAACCTACCGGTCTCACAGGATATCCTCTACCTTTCCCACGGGCACCAGGTCGTTCAGGGGATACCTCTTTTGCTCGTCCAGCTCCTCCCAGAGTTGGAGCAAGTCTTGGGGGTACTTCTTCGACCTACCTCCGTAGCTAGCCTCTCGGGTAAAGAAGGAGGTGAAGAAAGACTCGGGTATCTCCGTGATATCTACCGGAAAATTATGGGTGCCGGCGCAGGTCCTACCATCGCCGAAAACATTGAAAAGAGGAGCGTGGTAGATAACCTGGTGGGTATCCCTTGGTCTTTTCTTCGCCGCGAAAATCCTCGGCGGTCTGCCAGGTGAGCAGAGGAAGATTAGGCCCGGCATGGGCAGTTTGAATCTCCGAGGCGGCTTAAATGCCTCCAGCTGGAGGGCTACAGGCCATACCCTGGGCGATTGCCACAGTGCAACCTCGGCTCCCTCTTTCCCCTGCTTCCACCACAGCGCATCTCGGGGTAGTAAGCCAGATGATAGCGGCACCTCGCTTAAGAGCGCCATGGTAATGTCCCTGGCTGATACAAGTCGCGTCTTGATTACACCCTCGTCCAGGGAGTAGAGCATTACCGAGTCTCCGTAGAAGTCAAGCCTCACCTGCAGCTCGTCAGGAGGCACATCCAGGGATTCCGGTAGCGCCCATTGGTAGGCTTTGAGCTCATCCGGGAGCTTCCTTTTCAACTCGCCTCCTTTTCTCTATAAAAGTAACAATCTCCTCAAAGTGCCCGGATAAATCTTCTTCAAGCCATTCCATAAACTCATCTGTTTTGTTTTCGTGAAGCTCCGCCTGCTTCCACTGCCTGGTTAACTCCTTGACATTCTCGGGAGTCCAATCGGGAGGTATGCTATTACAGAGGGTGTCCCAATCGGTATCGAGAAAGAAATTACCGGTGTTGTAATGGAGCCGGTTGGCCCATAACGCCAGGGGCTCATACTTTGTGCCTTTCAAGAGGCTGCTCGCTTCCTCAAGATGAAGCCGGCACTTACCCGCCCGCTCTACAAGCGGAGCCGGCACATGATCGGCACAGGCTTCGGCTATGGAGACATTAGCATCGTCTCCCTGCCATGGGCTTTCGATAAGATAGGTCACGAGCAATGCTCCATCTCGCCATTCAGATGCTTCGTGGTAATCCTCATAAGATAAGCCCATAACGACCACCGGAATTCGGTAAGTAAGGTCCCCATAGCTTTCTATCTCGCCATATTTGAAGGTATCTTCAAGAGGGAAGTAACGGTCCTCAAACCGGGAGCAAAACTTAGTTATCTGAGTCGCTGGGGTGGGTTGCTGAAGGATATCCTGCTCCCGCTCCGGGAGATACGTCTTCACCATCTGGACGAACTGAGCAAAGTTCTCGGCATCTGAAATCTGGGCTACCAGAGAGCTGAGCGAGGGTATTCTCCGCGCCAGCAGCTTATTAGCCAGGGCTAGTAGCGGGCTAGCTCTCTTAGGCATCTTGCCGCCTCTTGCGTCTCTTTGGAGTATTGCTCCGCCTCTTTCGTCGCCTCCAGCAGCTCCTTGGAGTAGAAGGCTACCTTTTCGGGGTCAACATCGCCCGTTTTGTCGATAACCTTATGACATAGCTCCAGTATGCGAAGGCGTGCCGGAGGCACGCCTTCCAATATTCTGATTAAATCCCTAGTTTCCATTTATGTTCACTGTAGGCAACAATCTGTTGCTTAGCCCTTAACGCCGACTTTTTTGACGAACTCGTAGAGGGTATCCTCGCCCCTGGCAGCTTCCTTCACCTCGGCGTTGGCCAGCTCGGGAAAGAAATCCGTCATCGTCTTTTTGACGGCTTCCACGTCCTGGCTGGGGTCGGGGTCAGGAAACTCCCTACCATCATAAACAAAGATTCTCATGGTTCACCTCCCTTCCTTCTTTGCTGCTCGAAGCTTCACATCAGGGCGGCGTCAAAGCCCTGGATTTCTCCTAGTCTGCTTGACCCACACCCTATACACCTTAATTGTCGACCGGTGCCTTCTTTGTTGACACGCGGGTCTATCACCTTGTGCGGTGTCTGTTTCTTGCAAAAAGGGCAATACTTCATCTCTGTTTCTGTTTCCTCGGTAGCAGCCATAGACTCACCTCCTTTTCGGGCATAGTTACCCTTTCGTTTTCGCCTGGTTAGTTAGCTGACGGCGACATCATCCGCTTCATCATAGCGTCTAGGGCGTTCTTGACCAGCCACTCGCCAAGACACTTCTCATCGCACCATGCCCCTAACACTACCGGGATTTGCTCTCGCTCATCGGTTAACACTAGGGCGTTGCGCCTGCCAAAGTTATCCTCCGGCAGATTCTCATTGCACATAAGGCAGTGAAGCTCGTCCATCAATCACCTCCTTGTCGCCCCTTTCGTAAGGGGGGCTAGCCCCCCTCTTTTCAGATATTCAGTTTTAGCTACCCTGTCGCTTGCGGTAGAACTTGTCCCACAGCCCGCTGTCCACGAACGCCTTACAACCGAGTATCTTCTTATCATCTCGGTTGCAGTCTTGGTATTCGTGGCACTGCTTACAAAAGAGCTTCTCAAAGTCCTCTCGGTCAAGCTCAAGGGCACTCTTACCGCTCAGGTCTTTTAGTGGCATAGCTCACCTCCTTCTAACCTATAAAAAATCCCCCTCTCCTCCAAAGGAGAGGGGGAAGGTTGCTATAGAAAAGGGGGCTGAAAACAAAAAGACACCCCAGTAAACGGGATGTCTTCTCGTTTTAGTATGCTATTTTAGTCGTTAAGGTAGTGCTTAACTGCTAACCGACAAACTAGCTCTACTTCCCTTTGCTTCTCAATAGGTAGTGCTTTGCCGTATCTGATAGCCTTTCGTCTTTTATTCTTGCTCATATCCTTTAGGCTATCACCCAAGTCAACATAGAGGTTTACAAAGCTACTGGCTAACCTCACTTTAGCAAACGGCTTAAAAGTCAAGCCACTTATGCCATAGCCTAGTAAGTAGTAAAGGGGTTGTCTAGCATAGAATATATCCTTAGCGATGTTGCTAAATTGACCTCTAAGTGGGTAGTGTCTTTCACCTAGACTATGCAACCTCTTTCGTTCCTCTTGCCAGTCTACCGAGTCTTGTTGTCGGTCATCGGTTTGCCAATCAGCAATCAGCCCTTCAATGTAGACCTCGTAGTAATGCTCTGGCACAAGACAATGAGGGTGTCCGAAGACACAAAACCCCCTACTGCGAATAAAGATAGACACAAGTTGAGTTTGACGGCTAGGCGTTGACCATTTAGGTTGTGCCATCTTCCCTCACTTCCCCTTGTGAGCGGGTAGGTGTGCCAATCGCTAGAGTTGAATTTAGGCTAGAACCTTCTCCCTCACCTTGCTTTTTGCTTTAACAGTCCTCTCGGCTTCTGCTACAGCTTGCTCCCTAGCTTCTGCTATTGCCTTGCTCAAATTAAGGCTATCTTTGTTGATGATAGGTTGTCCTGCTTCTCTGGCAAGCTCCACCTGTGCTTTATAGCCTTCTGGATTGTCGGTGAGAACCGTGTTAGCATAGACTAACAGTCCAGCCGTGAAGTTGTCCCTGACCAGCCTGACGCTATCAGCTATCTCTTTCACCACCTTAGTAACAGGTCTTCCAGTTTTACTAAACTTGACTGAGCCATCAGCGTTATAGCCTAGCCGTAGTGGTGCGCCCATCGCATCGGCTGGAATAGCAGTATCGCCCATTGTGTTGGTAGCTGTGAAGAACGGCAACCACACAGTTTCTAGGTCAATTCCCCAAGCCCGTCTACCAGCAGGCTTCTTGCCATTGGGGATGAGTAATACCTTAATATAGTTTGGTGTGTCCATCGCTTTTATCACCTCTCAACTTTAGATTTAGCGATTGGCACACCTAGCCGCTCACAAGGCAGTTTATTGACGATAAGCTAATACCTTTCAGTGTAATCCTATTCAGTATCGTTATCGGTTGTTAAATTGCTCCAGCTTGCCGAGCTGACTACCTAATAATGTAGGTAGGTAAATTTGGCTTTGCACCTCCAGTTTTGTCTTTTTACAATTACATCATTTCACAAAAGAACATTTTGGGAAATTCAAAAAATTAGCTAAATTATCCTCCTCCCCACCCAGAGTAAGGAGACATCAAAGGTTAAAGAAAAGGATACTGGGTGAATTCTACCGGTCTGGCTTAGCGGTCGCTGAAAGGGTTATCGCCAGACGCGCTGCAGTCCAAAATTAGCAGGGTAAAACGATTCTCCCGGGGAAATATACCTAAAAGAGGGCTAGATTTTGATTGTGGGGCTAGATCTCAAAGTGGGCTTTTGGTTTCACTTTGCTCTTCAATAGCACTATCTCCGCCTGTATCTGTAGTTCCTTCCAAGTCGGCTGATACAAGAAGAACCGGGTAGCGATGTCCTGATAAGCAGCGGGGACACTAAGCCTAAACCTGGTAGCTATATCCTTGTAGGTGTATATCGTGAGCTTGAACCTAGTGGCTATATCCTGGTAAGCCTGGATAGTGAGTTTGAATCGGGTGACTATATCCTGATAGCCTTGAGCCCAGAGCTTGAACCTAGTGGCTATATCCTGATAGTATGGTAAGTTCAAACGAAAACGGGTGGCGATGTCTTTATAATTGAGAACGGTGAGCTTAAATCGGGTGGCGACATCTTTGTAAGCCTGGACGATGAGCTTAAAGCGGGTGGCGATATCCCGATAGCCCCTGACCCATAGCTTAAAGCGGGTAGCTATGTTCTGGTAAGCCTGGACTGTTAGTCTGAATCTAGTGGCAACGTCGATGAAATAATTTACAAATGTCAAGAATGCTTGTTGATTACCAAAGGTGCCGATTAGCAGCCTGAACCTAGTGGCGACGTCCTGGTAAGCTCGAACCCAGAGCTTGAGTCTGGTAGCGGTGTCTTTGAAAGCCTGGACAGTTAGCTTAAACCTGGTGGCTACATCCCGGTAACCTTGAGCCGAGAGCTTAAAGCGGGTGGCGACATCCTTCCATGCGGGGGTTGGGGGTGTATAATTAACCTCAACATAGACCTGGGTACACAGGGCTTCATTATCTGAAGTAGTTACAAGGAACTCAACTCCTGCCTCTAAGTCGTTTATCTCAGCTGGAGTCCAAGCCGACCCAGTATAAGGATTAGTAGACCACGTTTTTGAATATAATGTCCAACCTGAGAGTGCATCCCAAGCAGCGGAACGATATTTAACGCCGTGAGTTACAATCACCGCCCACGCTTGAGGAGTTCCTGGGTTATAGCTACAACAACGATAATAAACTGTTACCGAGTTAATCGTTCCTGTGCCAGTGTATGAGGACAAGTTATAAGTATCTCGCTTCTCTAAGAGGAGTGTGCCACACCCCACATAGGTGGCTCCGTCATCTGCCACTTCCTCATCTACATCTTCCCAATTCGCTTCACCAGTATTAGGATATCGGAATAACTCAGTGTAAGAGCCAGGGGCGTTTGGTCTTAGGGTTTTAACATCATTTCGCAGGTCAACAGGTCTTATAATGCCCTCTGGGGACTGGAGAACGACATTGAAGCCAATCTGACTGATAATCCTCCAGCCCTCGGATAAGCGCCTGATTATGTATTGCTGACAGGTTTCGTGTAAAACTCTTTTCAAGATACCCCACTAAGTAAAGCTACTTCGCTATCATTATCTTGCTGCCTTAGCCCTATAGTAGAATGTTTGTCCCTGGGCTAGCCCTGTTATCATGTGGGAGAATGTCCCTGGGGCAAAATTGCCCTCCTCCGTCCATGTATTGGGATACGGACCACCATCCACTGTCCCCCACTCGAAGCCTCTAACTATGCAGTTGACACCATCCGGTGATACAATTGTTCCGTTCAGCGTGGCTTGTGTAGGAAGAACATTCGTCGCCACCTGCGTTGTAACACCCCATAGTCCGAATCGAATGGCTATATCCTTATAGCTTTGGACCCACAATCTGAACCTAGTGGCGATGTCCTGATAGCCCCGAACAGTGAGTTTGAACCGGGTTGCGATGTCCTGGTAAGCCTGGGCAATTAAGCGGAAGCGGGTGGCAATATCCTTGAAACTCAGTACCGTAAGAATAAAGCGGGTAGATATGTCCTGATAATAGGGCAAGCCCAGTCGGAACCGGGTAGCAATATCCTGATAACCCTGCGCCCAAAGTCTAAATCTAGTCGAGATGTCTTGGTAAGCCTGGATGATGAGCTGGAAACGAGTGGCAATGTCCTTGAAACTCAGTACCGTAAGAATAAAGCGGGTAGATATGTCCTGGTACCCCTGGACGGTCAGTTTGAACCGGGTGGAAATATCTTGGTAGGCCTGTGCCCATAGTGCGAATCTGGTAGCTATATCCTTATAGGCAACAACACCAACACTGAGTATGAACCTGGTGGCTATGTCCCGATAAGCTTGGACAGTGAGCTTAAAGCGAGTGGCGATGTCCTTGTAGCTTTGAGCCCAGAGCTTAAACCTGGTGGCAATGTCTTTATAGCCCTGGACCCATAGCTTGAATCGTGTGGCTGCGTCTTTATAGTTTTGTACTTGGAGTCTGAATCTTGTGGCTATATCCTGATAGTATGGTAAGTTCAAACGAAAACGGGTGGCGATGTCTTTATAATTGAGAACGGTGAGCTTAAAGCGGGTGGCGATATCCCGATAGCCCCTGACCCATAGCTTAAAGCGGGTGGCTGTGTCTTTGTAGCCGGTAGTTGGTGGTGTATAACCAATCTCAACATAGACCTGGGTGCAGTAAGCGTAGTGCCCAGCCCAATAGGGGGAGACGACAAAGCTAACTCCTATTTGGAGAGCATCTATTTCCGCCCAAGTCCAAGCCAAACCAGTAACGGGATTAGTTGACCACTGTTGCGAATAATTGGTGTAAGCGAGGGCCAGAACAGCATCTGAGGTATGTACTAGCGTGCCGTTGGTCTTGCAGTATATCCTGTAATAACCTTTGTAGTAGTTAAGAACATCGCTTTTACAACGGACATAGACTTTAATATAATTTATTGTGCCTGACCCAACAGGATGGGCAGGCAGATTATAATCTTCATCTCCAAAACTTGAAGCATCAGTATAAAGATAGGTAGCAGCATCATCGGGAACTTCCTCGTCTACCTTGTCCCAATGAGCACCACTAGCAGGGTATTGCAGCCAATTTCCATTGGTCTCATCGCCAGCAGCATTTGGTCTTAAAATCTCAGTAGCCATTAGCGCCACTTCCCTTCAAGAGCTTTCCTCAATACTTTAGCTTCTGGGGTGTCTATAACTACTTCAATGGGATTACCTTCCCCATCAATCAAAATCTGCTTTTCTGCATCCACATTAAGTTTGGCAATCCCAGCCTCAAAGTCCTTCTTATCCTTGAAGCCAAGCTCCTGGACGTTTAGTTCCTCACTGGCAGCAAAGAACTCATCAAGGGAATTGAAGCCAACCTTCTTGAGGTCACCCAGCATCTTCTCCAACAGTGGCGTATGCTCTTCGGGAATACCCTTATGCCAACCAGCAGCGTATAGCTGAGTGTGGGCAGTCCTGTAGGCATCAACGGCATCACGCCCTATGAGGATTGTCTGTTTATTGAGTTGAGTCATAGAAAAAACCCTCCTTATACTAAAACTAGAGAGGTAGTAAGGATAATGTCTGATAAACAGAGACTACTCACTACCTCTCCAATCCAACTTACTATTCTATCGACTCTACTTCCTACACCTTCAGCTGCTGAACTTCAAGGCTTAGTGGCCCGATATTCCGATATTTCATGCTATGGATATTGTCGTGGAACTCAATAAGGTGCCTTTCCTGTGTCTCCCAGGCTCGGCAGAGGCAGTTCCCCTCATCATCCTCAACAACGCCAATTATATGGGCGTCGCAGAATCGCCTAATATTGCCAATGCCTCCAGTAAAACCTATTCCGACATCCATACCCCCAGCTTTAAGTTGGAAGAAACGAAAGCCTTCAGGAGCCTCAAGTTCCCCAGCCATCCCATTGGGGCATAAGAGGCGTAAGCCGACCATTCCCTGCTTGGGTACTTCTTCCCAGCGGGATGAGTTACCTTTGCTGATAGGTAGCCTCACCTTATCTGTCAGGGTATCCCACTCGCTAAGCACCTTTCCGGTGCTGTAACGAACCTGCCACCATGAGCGGCCTGAACGCCTAATCATAGCCGCGATAACTGGGTTCAATTTAATCCCTCCTATATCCAGGTGTAGCGGATCGACATGACCACCACATAAAGCGCTGGTGTCTCGTTCGGACCAGTAAATAACGCAAAGTGTAGTGACCACGTGTTGGCTGTGGTGGCTGCTGGAGTAAATGGAGCCGTGATATAGTCATTGTCCCCCTGCAAACCCTGGAAGTTGGTGAGCCAGTTAGCACCAGCTGTTGGCGATACCGAGCCTGTTGTGCCATCGGTAACCACGGGGGCATTGGCTGGAGCAGCCGCAGGGGCACCAACTTGGCCAAAGGCGTTGCCCTTTAGATAACTTCTGGCTGTAGCGCCAGTATCCGTAGCATGTCCACCAAGTAGGCTGCCATCACCGCGGGTAATAGCTCCATGTCCTGTTGTAGGGTACGCTGTGAATATTGGTGCCGATGCAAAAGTACCTACAGCATCCCAGCTCCACCTCGCCCAGAGATAGTTGGCCTTGTCGTAGGCGGGGCAATCAATAGCACCAGCGTTAGAGATGAAACCATTGCCCGTAGCATCAGCCGTAAAGGCGTAAGTGTAGCTTACAATTGATGTAGCGGCAGGTCGTATCATCGCCGGCCAGTTTGCCGAAGCGATATTCTTCTGGGTAGCTAAGTCCGACCAGCGCACTTCATGGGCAGCGGTTGGGCCTACCTCTACCCAGACAGGAGCAGCCTGAGTCCCGTGATTTGCCTCCATTTTCAATACTGTAAAATCAGCCATATTGTCCTCCTTTTCTTTAATATTTCCCTATAACTCTAACAGATGCCGTCTCACCAGCATTGGATTTCCAGAAGACAAGCTCAATTCGTCTTTGGCCACCAGCCATATTGACGTCATAGTCCTCGCCACTGGCAATCTCGGAGAGCTCGCCTGGATTGTTGATCCCGATGAACGCCGAGTTTGGCCCATCATTGTGGAAAGACGCGCTTATCCACGGAGAATACGGCGGGTCACTAATCAGATTTATCCACTGGGCCGTAGAGGTAGCGTTAAGTGTCCTGCTATCGGTTAAGCCCGTGTAGGCTTGGGCCTGCTGCTGTGTGAGTAGTAAAGCAACGCCAGCCATTACTGATGCCACTATTACCATCATGACTACCAGCATCATGTCAGAGAGCTCAAAGCCTAAATCATCGTCAACTGTGGTGAGTTCTTTTGCCATCTCAACCTCTATACTTCGAGGCTATCTCAGGGTAAAGGGTAAACAGGGGATTAGACCATTCCGCCAGAATAGCCTCTCTGCCCTTTTTGGTGAGGCGGTAGTAAGTACGGCTCGGGCCAGGCGGGTAATTGTCCTGCAATGCCGACCGTTCAGTTTCTCCAGTTAGTTCAACCCACCCCAACCGCTTGAGCATACCGAAGTAGACCAGGAAGGAGTGGTAGCGCATCCTCGTGTACTTGTGCGGGACTTTCTTCAGCTCTCCCTCGTATACGCTGTCAGCCATCTCCGGGGTAACATCAATGCCCCGCTTAACCATGTCGCTTATTATTCTCTCACTGCGATCTCGGGCAATAGCTCTCACCAGGGCACTCTTATACTGGAAGCTAATATCAGCCTGGGGAGCTCCTTTGTCCGGGTCAATCACCGGAGCTTCCTCGGGTCCATGCCCGAGGAGGAACTCCCGGATGAACCAGCCACAGCCAAAAGGCCTTAAAAAACCGCCTCTAGTTGGTCTAACTGCTGTTACCATCTAATATTCCTCTGGGAAAAGGATTGTCGTTGCCGACCGGTCAGCCTCGGTGATAATCCAGATTTTACGTAATGGAGGTTTCTCATAGGCTGAAAGGAGCCGGAGACGCTTATCTAGAGCGTATTCGTTTTCCCTCTTGTCTTCTGGGGGCAAGTCCCCCCAATCCCCACTAGCATGGCGCCGGAAGCTTTCTACCACAAACTGGGAAAATTCAGCATTCTCAGCTACTAGGTCATTGACCCCTCTGGTCATTACAATCTGCCCGAGTGGGAATTTTCTCTCAGCGCCGGCGATTCCAAGCCAAAACCCTTCTTTCTGACCGGAGTGATGCTCCCCCGAGACTGGTTTATAAACCTTCTCATATTCAGTAGTTTTATATATCTTGGGAACACAGCCGAAACAAAATATGCCTTGAGGTGTATCATAGTACTTTTCGGTTGTTCTAAATATTATCGAACCACATCTAGAACATACTGGAGAACTACCTAGATGAGGAGCTGGCTTAACTTCCTTTGTCCCATCCCAGTAAACGTAAAGCCTCTTTTTACCATCGGCAGAACGGTAGACTACAGCCTCAGCAGTGCTATATCCCTCTTCCCACCACTCCCCCAGATACCATATCTTCTCGCCTGGGGAGTGGTGCTCAGTCTTCTTTTCGCTCCATCCTTCCCATAGCCGTCTCGCCTCTTCCTCAGTAATTGGCTCTTTACGCAGCTTCGACAAATCACGGATATACTCATAGAACAGGAAGTCTCCCCTTGCTTCCTCGGGTAATTTAGGCAACACAATCACACCAGGAGAAGGCGAATGGTGTTCCTCACTTATAAGAGACAACTTCCCCTTTAACTCTTCAAGGTCATAGGCTCTAATCTTATTTCCCTTGGCGTCTTTGAACCAGTATATAGGGGTGGCATACTTCGCCTGCCATCCCTCATCCAATCTAACGAACTCAACGCCAGCGTCTCTCGCCATCTCCCTGCCAGTATTCTCAAGGGTCGTCTTCTTTTCCTGGAGCTCTTCCTCTTCTGTTATCCGTGGAGGTGCTTTTGGTGGTTTCTCAGTAGTAGCCCTACGATACTCTCTGACTGGCACATATCCTGCGGGCAGCTTCGCACCACCAATCAGGAAGGAGCGTTCCTTCGGTTCCTCCAGTGCCTTATTCATCATCCGCATCATCATGACTATAATCATCATATAGACCATCATAGTCATCATAGAGTTGATATCAATCTGCAAAGCCCGATTTTGGTTCATCACCTCACCTCTATTTAACAACTAATCCTATCATCATCCCCATAAAGCCCATGATTAGTATAAAAGTCATCAGGCTGCTAATGTCTAGCTGTATCGGTGGGGAATAGCCCTGGATATCGACACTATCCCCAACCTCAATTCCCTCAGCCTCGCCGGCATTGACCTCCAGAAAATACCTTGCGCCTGGTAGCTCCTCATTCTCAAGGTAAACATCCAAGCCCGGCTCGCAATTCTGTGATACCCCAACCACACCCTGGGTGCTATTGATAAAGATAATGTCCAGGGGGAAGAGCATCTCAGACATATCTATCTGGATAGAGCTCTGGTCGCTGCCCAAGTCAAAGAGCATCCCGGTAGCTGCGGGAATACTCTCGACCCCACTGAGCCCGGTACTTATCTCGGTAAAAGTGTTTGCCACCGCACATGACCACTGTTTATCTCTTATCGATACTGTTGCCTGTCCGGCCATTTAAGACTCCTTCCATAAGTTCATCGTACCACTTCTTGTGTTCCTTACCCGATATCCTCCTGTATTTGGCTGTAGTGTTGAAGGAGGTATGACCGAGGTGCTCTTGGAGCAGCCTTAGTCCATCTCCAGAATCATCCTTCTTGACTGCTAAAATCGCAAAAGCATCCCTCAGCCGGTGAGGACTGACATGATGCGGTTTACCGCTCTCGCTATATACCAAGTCCCCCAGCCCGGCTCTCTTAGCACAATCTCTAACTATCTGCCAGGCTCGATGCCGGCTTATACCGAAAAGGAGCTGCATACCATTACCCGATATTGGTCCACCCTGGTCAATGTAATCCTTGATCATCTCCAGGGTATCGCGATCTAGAGGCAGTGTCCTGACCCGGCGGTGCTCTTTTTCCCGGGCCACCGCTTTCTCTACCCTCTCGCCGCATCCAGGGCAAAACTTGGCAGTCCTACTCAGCCTAGTATCGCAATCTGGACAGGAGAGATTTAGCCTCAGTTTCAGGTGCTCGATGGTCACCGTGCCCTGGTTGAAGTCTACATCATCTACAGCGATCGCCAGAACCTCAGAGACACGACAGCCAAGGCGGAAGAGCAGCCTGATGAGCAACTTGTCGCGGGAATACTCACCGGCTTCTTCTAGCCTCTCTACCTCCTCCACTTCAAGGTATGCCTTAGCCAATATCTCCTCCTACTTCAGAGCCTTGGTCATAGTAGTTGCCATCATTCCTACCATGCCCACTACTGCAACCATACCAAGCATCCCGGAAATATCTATAGCCACTGGTTGTAACATCTTCAACACAAGGGCGCCAACCGGTAGCCCATAGCCATAGCTATTATCCTTTCCTGCTGCTACTCCCTGCGGCTTGGTGGAAATCCTCGGTGCCCAAACATCCATCAGTTCCTGAGCAGTAAAAAGACGCTGCGTGGTAACGTCAAGACCTTCAGGGACCCCCTCAGGATAGGTAACGCGCCTCAATATACCTTCCTGAAACATAAGAATCATAGCGGAGCCAAAAGGAGCAGCGAAGCTAGTGCCACTCTTGGTAGTGGTAGCACTATCAGAGGCACTACTTGCCATCTCTATACTCTCACCAAACAGCACGGCGTCAGGCTTAATAAACCCCTCCAAAGTCGGCCCACGACTTGAAAACTCACTGACTGCGAAAGGCTCTGGTCGGCACGATCCCACGGCCCCAACATATCTCTCACAGGCTGGAGACATGATGGTGCCGGGATTTGGCCCACTATTTCCTGCCGCTGCCGCTATTAGAATGCTCCTGTCAATAGCTGCCCGGCAGGCTATCCGCAGGATGTTATTCGGGTTACCATCGTCTGGCGAACCAAAAGAGAGGTTGATTACTGACGGTGCAATATCAAGGCGAGTATCGTGGAGAATAATACAATCATCGATGGCAAGGACAGCCTCCTCCTCAGTTCCCTGCCCCTTGCTATCCAGGACCTTCAGATTTAAGATATTAGCCGATGGAGCCACAGTCAAGACAATCGAGCAGACTCCGGTGCCATGGTCAAAGCCGTCCGCCATTGGGTCTGAGGTGTAATTCTTTGAATAGACAACACGCCCCTTGATTTGCTCATGTGTTTCCCTAATCCCGGTATCGATAATCGCTATACTCATGTTTTCCCCATACAACGGCGGGTCAGTTACGTTCCTCAACTGATCTAGGCCAGCAAGTGAGATTAGCGATTGCGGGGTATAAACTGGGCCAGCAACGATAGGAGTAATAGGTGTAGGCGGAGCGATTAGAGGCACCTCAACTCCTTTAACCTCAATAACGTGGTAGCCCATAGAGATTAGCAGAGCTACCTGTTCCTCACTAAGAGAGGCAAAGATAATCCCAGTACTGCAGGCTTCCTTGATGTCAGTACCACCCACAGCCCTGACGTCATCAATAGTAGCCCCAATTATGGCGTATCTCACTGGCTACCCCTCCTTGCTTCCATGCTTAATGAGGCTATCCAGGAAGCCGTTTATTCGCTGGTCAAGCCTATCTACCCTCTTGTCCAGCCCCTCTACCTTGCCCTCAAGCCGTCCGATTGACCTGCCGAGCTTCCAGAAGCCGCCACCTATAGCACCGCTAACCCCTACCGCTGAGATTATTATCGCTATTGCTTGGCCATCCATCACTTCTCTTCAGCTTTCTTGCTGGACCGCTCACCGAAGTAGAAGCCAAAGAGCGATACTCCGGCGGTGACGACAACAGTTACTATCGTCCTGGCAAGTTCAGCATCGGCAAACTTGATGCTGAGCCATATAGCCAGACCTACCAGAGTAGAGCCCAAGAGTAGCTCTAGGTATGGCCTAACAAGGGCTCTCAGAAATTGAATTACCTTCATTGCTTTTGCCTCCTTCCTTAATTTACCTACAGCACCCCTTCCCCAGCCGGCGCTAGTGATTCTGAGTATTCATAATCACCAGGCAGCGTTGGGAAACGGCGGTTGTCATCGAATAGCTCATAGATATAGGCAGCGTCTGCCTGCTCCGAACAGATAAACTCTTCGTTGTGCTGGTAACCAAATCCGTAATTGACGTGGAGGGTTCTCCTCACGATTAGATACGGCATGACGTAGCGGATAATGCACCAATAATCGTACCAGCGCTGCCCATCTCTGGCGAATCCCCCAGCTCGGAGAGCAGCGGCGTGAGCCTTCTCCGGGTCCTCATGGCGTAGAACCTTGATGTAGCGCCCCCTCTGAAGGAGGAGGTTAGTCTTTAGTGTTCCTCGGCCGATAGCTTCAACGTGAAGAGGCGTTAAGTTCCACTTTTCTGCATCCTCCAGACTTAGGCTCTGGACTAATTCATTGCCCTCAGGGTAACCGACGCCCCAAAATATCGAGACGTGCCCCCACTTAGCTTCCGGGTGTGGTGGAGGCCCTGGGTAGGCTAGCAGCCACTCCTTAACCTCACGCAATAGAGCCTCCTCGGAGTGCTCAAACAGGGTAATGTCTCCAGGCATGAAGACAAAAGACCTTGGTAGGAACCCCTGCCCAGTCGTTTGACTGTCCGTGTATTCCATCGATAAGGGCAGACTCATCAGTTTACTTCTCCTCCCCCATCATCGGCATTATCATCCCCAACATCATTACCATCACGAGCATGGGAATCATGTCCCAGATGCTGGCAGGATTACCCGTGACGACAAGAACGCCATCCTGCTTGGCATTAAAATCGGTCCCCGGTATTTCAACAATCAAGCCATAAGTCCCATCTTTGATACCACCCTGCGCCGAGGGTAAGAGGATAAAATCAATGGTGAACTGTTTCTCGGTTGGTGTAGTTGCTTTTGGTAATGAGACCTCAGTTGACCCAAAGCAGGAACCAATACGGTCAAGGATGCCAAGTTTATACTGATAGGGTCCTGCCTGCACTGTGACCGATGTATCCGCACCAACGGTATAGAGAAACGAGGCGGTTACTCTAATGGTATCGCCAATGTTGAACGTCTTAGGCTCCAATGCTAATGGACTAAACGCTATATCTAGGGTCATTTCACACCTTTACAAAATCGGCTATCTGGAACTCCGTGATGGTTGGGGCCAGGGTGACAAGAAGCAGGGCGTTCTCATAGCCGAAGATATAATTGGGTGATGCCTCACTACCCCCAATCGCTGGTGTCCCGCCCCAGATCTTAACGTAGATGTCATCCCAATCCGAACCTACGCCACTCGCTGGCAAGGCAAGCGTGGCATAATTGGTTACCGTAACCGGTGTTCCTGTGAGATTGGCCGGTATATTGAATGTAGGGGTTAGAACCACCTTCTCGGTAAATCCCAAAGCCCCATAGACACCAATACAGTATCTCGATGACACTCCTGTTACCGCAGGCCCTATGTATTGGAATGACAGGGTTATCTTCAGGCTATCCCCTGGGGAAAGTGTAACCTGCTTCGGCGCCGCGGTCATATAACCCAGGGCATAGAGGTAACCCGCAACATAGATATACCACTGATTTTGAACGGCATTATAGTAGTATTGCTTTCCAGTTACCGGGTCATAGTACCACCCCGAAGATAAAAGTTGCTGGCCAACACTTATCGACCCCAATGCTAGCTCTAGTGTTTTTGTTGTCATGTCCTCCCTCCTAAACCTTAATGTAATCTGCTATTTGAAACTGGCTGACCTGTGGGCTCGGCACCCCAACAACTAGCAGTGACTGAGTTGCAAAATCAAAGGTATAGTCATAACCATCCTCTATCGTTACCTGTACCATAGACTCTTGAACGATAGAGCCGGTTGCACCAAAGCAGGCTATTTCCAAGGCATTAAGGCCTGGGGCAGCTTCAGTACAACTCCACCTCTGCGCCAATGGCAGAGGACCAGTCATGCGAGGCACCCCGGTAGTGGTATTGTTACATTGAGCCATCCACTGAGTAGCAGGAGATGGCGCGTTCTCAACGCCTAGTGTAAAGCCCATTCTATTTGCCTCCTCTCGGGACCACTATCGACACAATCGAAGTATAAGTTCCCATCATGCACCCCCAGCCAGGTATTTACCCCCCTTAGCCATTAATGCTGTCTCAGCTATCGGCTTAAGCTCTCTCAAGGTCTCAGGCTTTAGTGCTTGGTTAATCAACCTAAAACTCATCCCCAAAACCATGAATATGAGCATCATTGGTAATAGGGCATATATCTGACCTATCGCCTCCCAGCTAGCCGGTGTAATTGATATTGTCGATTGCTGCGTCATATTCCTACCTCTAGCAAAGAGGGGCTGAGCCACATCATCGCATGACTCAGCCCCTCTTAAAGCTACCGGCTCCCCGATAGCTATTCTAGGCAACACTCCACCTACGCGAGATACTATCCCTCTCGGTTCATCTTATAACCAAGCCCTCTATCATCCCGCATCGGCAGACTGCCTCCTATCGAGTATGAGCCGCCATGCGGAATCTATGCTACCAGCGACTTACCTACTCGCCCATACACTGTCAGGTCAACAGTTATGGCAGCGCCGACAGTTGCGGCCGTGGCCACTGTTGCCACCAGGGTCAATACATCACCACCAACTAGCCTAAGCGGGACGCCAAGCTCGTCGCCGGCCTGGAATTGTGTGGTGAGGTCAAAATCCCCAGCGGCGATCTGGGCCTGGGTTCTCGCCAATGCTCGCTCAGCGTCTAAATAGGCCTTATCCGCACCAGCGAGTGTTTTGGGAAACGATGACACTAAGAAGTTCACCACCAAACCACCAGCAGTTAGGGCAGCCGCCTGATGAATTAACAGTCTGTGGGTACCGAGGTACCAGATTGCACCAGCTGGGACTGTAATAGTCCCGGTGACCGAGGCACCCGCTAATGTCCCAATAGGAACCACGATAGTGACGAAGCCATTTCGGGAGTCTACTATATCCTGGGTCCACTGCTTCTCAGCCCAAATCAGGGGCTCGTTGACCAGCAGGTTAAGGTCAAAAAAGGCTGCGGCGCCCTTATAGTTGCCGATGGGTATGAAACCTAGCTGGTTGACGGGAGTACCGCCGGTTACTGCGGCTGGAGTAAGAGAGGTAAGCTGTAGTGGATTAATGGTCTTATTGACTAGATTCTGTTGTCCCACGTTATACCTTCCTTTCGAAGTTATTTTCGCCGGAAACGGTTCCGAGTAATTACCTGACCGTTTCCATAGCGCCACTCATCATCTTCATCATCATGACTACGATCATCATGGTGATCATGAGGCTCATCATGGCGTTCATGTCGATGCCCGTTTGCAGTCCTGTGATAGTTCCGGTTGTCATAGAAAACCTCCTTAAAGAATTTTCGCCTCCGAGTAATTACCTGGCCGTTGCCATGGCGCCACTCATCATCTTCATCATCATGACTACGATCATCATGGTGATCATGAGGCTCATCATGGCGTTCATATCAATCGTTTGCAGAGCCCCGGTAGTTCCCGGGAGAACCCCGGCCTGAAGCCCCACTGTCGGCGCTTGTAGGCCCCCGATGTGAAGAGTCTGTAATGGTCTGATCATATGCCCCTCCTTGTTCTATAGACTTCGGATAGTCTCTCTGCCTCTCTCGCCACGCAGGCTACATCGTTCTCCGGGCAGAACGCCTCGGCTCTGTTCACCGCCCACTTGCCGTATTTCTCAGTCAACCTCTCCTTGTCCTCCCAGGGAATGGAGTGGTGCTCTTCAAGCGCCCGGCTCATCATCACTGCCACCCCAGTTATCATGAAAACCGATATAGCAAGACTGAATATAGAACTAAGGTCAAGCTGCTGGGAGACAGGCATAGAAAAAGCCTACTATTACCCTTTGTAGGCCGACTTCATGTTCTCGTACATCTTCTCGAAGAGCTCACCGGCATTCTTGGCCACAAAATCGACCCAGTTTTTAATTGGGGCGGCGGTCTCACTCACACTCACACCTAGGTAGGTGCTGAGCTTAGCCGCCATCTTCTTTGGCGCTAGGGGACTGGTGACACTCCTGACAAACTTTTCCTTCGCTGTTGCCTTTGTTGCCATTATGTAGGCCTCCCTCTTTTATTTTTGGACCTCGGCCAAGCAGGGTGGCGCCCGGCGTCAATCCCTGGGAGTTGCAACCCCGACTAAAAGGAAAGGGGGGTGCCCTTAACCTTCTGATCGAAGGTTGCACCCCCCTTTTAACGGCAGAAGAGCAGCCGATAGAACACAAAAAAGCGTGAGAGCCGATTCCATCGGCATGCTCTCACGCCTTAATTAAGCTATAGCACCTTTTAACTAGTTCGTCAAGTCTTTATTTAGTTGAGCACCCAAGTCTATACTTTGTAAGAGCAAAGCGCCTTTACCACGATTGCAATCGACACAAGAAGTTATAAGATTGCTTGGTTCGTTTGTGCCGCCTTTGGAAAGAGGAAGAATATGGTCAACAGCTAATTTAACTCTGTCTTCTTGGGGTGAACGGCCACAGTATCGACACCGGAAGCCATCTCGTGCTAGTATTGAAAATCGCAATCGATAGAATGATTGTTTTTTCACCTCTTTCGGTAATTTCTGCCGAGGACTACTTTGTTTGGGGCGGATAAGAAGGTCATCGTCAGTGACAATCTCAACCTTATCTCCCGGACGTAAATGGTGATGCCGCACCCACCGAATAGGTAAGGTTACAGCAAAACTACCACTGCCAATCCGAAAGAGAGATCTTTCTACTTCCGCTGAGAGTTCCATATAACCTTTCTATAGCTATCCATAATGTTCTCAGCATATTTAAGGCAACCCTCTTGCAAGGAAACAGGCAGCGCTAGAAACCTCTTTGCCCGGGCTGCCTGCTCCTGCTTCTCTTCCTTGGTCATCTTCCTCAACTCAGGGATTGTGGGAGGCACACCGGTTAAGGCTTCTATAATTTTGGCAGCTTCAGCTAGGTCATCCACCGTGGCTTTAGCCATCAGACTCTCTTCCCTTGCATCGCGAACATGGTGTAGAGCATCTGGGTAACACTAGCAACGATTCCCTCCTGGAGCTGGGGGAGCAATTGCATTGCCTCGGCGTCATCCGTGTTCAGTGTAACCACGAGACGGTTATCCTCAGTGTGGATGATGTACTTGATATTTTTGGTGAACACCTGCATCTTCGCCAGCTGTTCTCGCTGCTGTGGTGTCATCATTACCAGTGGATTGAAAACCATCTTGTTTCCCTCCTTTATTTTTGCACTCGTTCGTCAACCAGTCCCGGTGTGGGGGGGACCTGGCCGCCTAACATCATGCCGGTAACCCGATTCATCATTGTCTCCATCGTTCTAGCCATTAGCCCTTTCATCGGGTCCTGAACAGTGGCGATATCGGCTCTCTGCTGCTTCAACTGTTCAAATTTCTCGTCAATGTGCATAGCCGCCCTGGCGGCAGCTCCAGCAGCGGCTGCCTGTGCTACATCCTCGGTTGATGCTCTCGCCCTTTCAGCCGCGGCATCCATGTCCACTCTGGCCTTCTCCATAATATCAAGAATCGGTTTTATTGCTGCTGCCTGAGCTTCAGCCTGACCCTTCATTATCTCCACATCGTTCATCACCATGAGCTGGGCAGCACGCAAGAGCATCATCCCTTTAAGCATGGCAGCACCAGTATCGCCGTCCCCCAAAAGATAGAACTGCATTATCCCCTCTGGAGTTATCATCTCTGTCCCCTTGCCCGATTTCAAAACAAACGGGAGCTTAGAGGTATCTGTATCATCTTTTTGGCTTATTTCCTCACGGATGATTTCCCTTAGTCTATCCTCAGTAATACCCTGATTCGCAGATTGTCGGGCAGCTTCTTCGGCAGCTATCTGATCTAGCTTGGTAATTGCCCTGTCAACCGTGGTCTTACCAATGCCTAGCTGTTTAGCGATTTCCTTACGCGCCACCCCCTTGTCCCTTAGCTCCTTGACTTTTTGCAGCATCTCCTCTTTCATCTGAAACCTCCACCGCTATAATGGATGTTTGGTGGTGTTTTGTCAAGTTACACCACCACCCAAGGCTAAATAGCACCACACACTACCCCATCTCCAAAGCTAACGAACACCACTACACTGCCCCATCTCCAAAGCTAAATAGCACCGCACCGGTGCTGTCAGAAATTAGAAAACAGGTATAATCCCTATCCCTCCTCACCCCATCGGTAGCAACAGAGAAACCGCCTTGTCAACACCTAGGGTTGGAGCCAGCCGGGCTACCCTGACGGCATCCCTCACGTCTTGTGACCGACCATCAAGTCTCCGAGCAATCTCCTGGGCCATTTCTTGAGCAATACCCTCGCGGCGGACCAACACCCCTCTGACCACCTCCCTGAATTCCTCTCGGCCATAGAGACTCAGCCGGCGGATAGCAAACCTCGATCGGAGTTCCGGTGACAGCCGGCTTTCGACATTGGTGGCTGCCACCACTCTAACCTCTACCTTGACATCAAGCTCCCTGCCCTTTTTTGCCCTGACCAGGCGTCCACCTTCCATTATACTCAGGAGCGCCGCGGTATCAGCGGCATTCATTTTATCGAGCTCATCAATTAAGAGCACCTTCGGCTGCCGCTCCGCCATTAGGTCCCACAGTCCAGCCTTAGATGTGGCCGAGCCAACCAGCCAGACTGCCAGCTCCCCGGCAATCCTCTCCATATCCCACAGGAATAGAGTCTTGGCCAGCGCCGGCGGCCCCGTCAAAAGAACATGCACCACTTTCTCAACAGTAAGACAAGCCTTGAGGAGCTCCTTGACCTCTTCATGTCCGATGATATCCCCAAAGATATCATCGGGAACCTCCAGTTTTTGATTCTGTGGCGTCTGAGTAGGAATAGGCTCGCCGGTGAGGAGCGTGGCACGGGCTTTATGGCTGAGGCGGTATCCATGATAGCTATTGCTCTCATAAGTATCCTCAATAAATCCCTCCATCCGCAATTTCATGAGAGTCCCGGGCCAAACTCCAACGTCACGGGACCGCCAGCCCAGCTTGCCAGCCAGGCTCTCCGGGTCAATGCTGTCCTCGACCTCGGCTATATGCCGAATTAGTTCAATGTCAGTCTCTTTCACTGTTCTCACCTCACCCCAATGCCCCTGGTGGTCTCTCGAGCTTCATTAGTTGCAGTGGGAATTCCTCCCTGATCAGCCTAACAGCGTACATCGTTCCACAGTCAAGGCAAACATCGATGACAACCCGGATACCCGGTACCATACTACCCACCAGCATCTTGTCTAGCCTTCTCGGGTCAAAGATGGGACCGGCAAACTCCCATACCCCTGCCGGCACATCATCCCCCATCAACCCCTTCGCTCTTTCCTCAGCCGCCACCGAGTCGGCAAACCTCTTGGTGCTGCCACAGACCGGGCATTTAGAAAACTCGGCGATAATCCTCGGTTTCTGCTTATCGTTGCTCATCACTGCCACCCCCTTTCTCGGCTTCAACTCAATTCAGATCATGTCTCGGCTTCAGATCAAGTCACAGCAGCCCATGTCAACTCAGTTCTCGGCTCCACCTCACATCACGCCACCTCAACCCACCACAAGTCATCCCAACTCTCGGCTTCAGCGCAATACAAGCCATTTCACCGCAGTACAACCCAAATCTCGGCTTCATAGCAGTTCACACCACTCCACAACACTTCTCGGCTTCACGGCATTCCACATCACCGCGTATCTCGGCTTCATGCCACTCCACCACAGGTCAGGTCAGTGCAGCTCTCGGCTTCAGCGCAATACAGAACAAGACAGTGCAGCACAGTTCTCGCCTACCGAACCTCTTCCAGCTTTACCAGCTCGTATTTGCCCCAGTCCTGAGATCTCTCCTGGCCCATGCCATGCTCACCGCCATACTCAAAGATATCCTTAAGGATATCCCGGCCGATAACGCCGTCATCCAGCACCTTCAGGGTGAATTTTAGCGTCGGCTTATCAATGTAGTCAATCGTCTTCAGTGACGACCGTGGACCCTTCATCGTCATAGCATGAACGATGCGAGTCTCGCTGCCATCTGGCTTCTGCTTGCCGAGGTAAATCTTGGCTGGCTCGACATAGACCCGGTTAGCCACCTTTGCCTTGAGTGCCTTTATCCCCAGCAACCCCTGAAGCTGGTTGGCGCAGTCCTTTATATGTGCCCTGACACATCGTGCCTCGTAATAGAACCCTTTGTCATCTCGCTTAAAGGTCGCATAGCCCCTTTCTACCTCTGGAGTAGCTTCGACCTCTCCCGCGACCTGCTCAGCGAGTTCTGGAAGAGGTATAGCATCCTCAGGCGGTTTTGCCGGCATCCTCGCTTCTAGCATTGCCTCGATATCCTTTGGATTCTTCGGTGTAGAACTGGCGAATGGTGTTGTAAAGTTTAGCTCGACCTCATACTTCTTCCACATTACTGCCACCTCCTTTCCATTTCGATTAGTTTATAAGCCGTCAGCACCATATTTAGCAGGAAGCTGGTTCCCTCCTGCCCAGCGGTATCTGGGTGAAGGTGTTGTAGTAGCTCCCGATATCGCTTCTTGACCTCCTCATCGCTGGCTGACTTGTCCAGCCTGAGGACCTGGTAAGGATCAAAGCCGCCTGGCTGCCCTACCATCCCTGGGAGCTTAGACGGGTCAAAGCCCATGGAACGCATAAAGCCCTCTATCTTGGAGGGGTCGAGCATGCCTTTCATCAGGTCGTTCACCCAGCCTTGAAGCTCCTCTTGGAAAACCCTAAGCATCCGCTGTTGCATCCTAGCTACCCGCTCTTCGCTCATGGCTTAAACCTCCCTTTAGGGCTGCCTCTGGGACAGCCTCAAAGCCAGGCTGCCCTGGCAGCACCAGCCCACCCGGCGTCTTACCTTGCTCAACCTTGATATGAGGCAATATAAACAGCAGGAAGTCCAGGAGCTCCTCATGGTGAGGGCACAGCCCGTGGGGAGATCTCCCTGGAATAAGCCTCCGTTCACAGCTTGGCACTGGACAATGGCCGTATTTTTGGCTCACCATCACCTTATTCTCCTCGTACAATGAATACAGCAGGTGGAATCACGAGGGGTCTGCTTGTGACAATGAGGGCACTCTATTGTGGTTCCCTCAGACGTCACCTGTCGCGCTGCTCCTGGGGGCACCTTCTTACTCACCGGCTTTTTCACCCCCCGCTTAGCTCCATGAAGCAACCCATCGCTTAAGCCTAGAAGATAGAAACCTAGGGCTCCCCAGCCAACCTTCCTGCCAATCCTGGCCTCAAGCGTCTCTTTCGCTTTTACCATAGACTCATCCACAGACTTTCATCCCTGTCCCTCAGATAGATAAAATCCCTTATCGTCCATAGCTTCAAAGAGAGATTTGCCGCTGGGGGTAACCAGATAGGGGAGAAATATCTGTTCAAGCCTTACCATCTCCGTTTCCAGTATCGCCATTTGTGCCCTAACCCAGTCTCTCAGGATACGCCAGCCCACCCTGACCGCCTGTTCGTGTATCCTCTGCATCGTTGGCTCATAATTGGCATACCACTTTTCGGGCATATATTTCCTTTGTTTAATGAGAACAGCCTCCACCCTTGAGATATTAGCTGGCAGGATAAAAGGAAGTTCGCCTTTGGAGGTCTTGATAATGAAAGAGAGGCTTATAGGCTCCCCATCTCCATCGTATTCAATCAGGATCTCTTTCGCTTTGTGGGCAATCAGCATTCCCTGGATTTCACCCACGCTTTTCATAGCGGATACCTCAGTTGTGTAATTGGCAAGATGGCTCATATTGACGCCTCCAATCGTTCTTTGATGCCAGCAGTATAGGCGATATCCACTTTCTTCATTTAGGCAACTCCTGTTTAAGAGGTCTTTGCAATAAGGGTTTAAGGTTATCCTTCTCAAATATGGGAATACCGGCTCGCCTAGCCGCTTGTTTTATCTCCTCTACCCACTCTATCTGGGGCTGGAGTGTCCACTGCTTGCCGTAGGGCATCAGCGAAAAATCGCTTACTGTTTTGCCCTGTTTTATGGCTATTCCCTCAGCTAATGCCAATAATTCCTTTTGGCTACCTGTGCAAGCGCCGATGATAACCCAGTCTAAAATAGAACTACCGATACCTACTGGCTCAATTCCACCCAATAGTGGCTCTAAGCTAGCATATTTAACTTTCGCTTTAACATCACTTAGATAGACTAACCCATAATTGAACATCTGATTATCCGTAGCAGTAAAACCTACCCAGCAATTCTCTGGAAACGGGCTAAACTTGATTAGGTTCCGAGGCTGCTTGGTGAGAAGATAGAAGCGGTCAGAGCGATTATCCCATTCATTTATTGCACCAAGAACTTTCCGTGTCCATTCTTCGGGTATTCCAATCCCGAAGAGGTCAGACATATCACAGACAAAGACTCCCCTGGCTTTTGGCTCTTGCCATCTCTCACCATAAGCATTCAGGTGCAATGATAACCTCTTTTTATATCAGTTAGCCTCTCCTCCCAGAAGCGGGGATAGAAGGGGTCATTATACTTTCTAGCCATCAATCCTTCTGCCAGAGTATATACATCAGCGACATTCCTATTCGCCAAATACCTCTGCTTCAACCGCCCATTAGCCAGCTTGTAGGCATAGCAAGGGAAACCCCCGCCTTTGCACAGGCCGTTGATATGGTTCAGGCATCCAGTTATCGGATTCCAGGTGTATCCCTGTGTGCCGTCAGGGTTTTTTACCCATTCAATCTTTGTTTTATTAACTCGCTAATCCTCCTCGAGTTTCTTTATTTCATCCAGCCAACGCCTTACTAGATAGCTGGATCATAATGCAACTCACTGTCACCATGGTCATCCACGTGCTGGGTTAGGAGCTCTGCTACCACCCAGACGCCACGCCCAGGCTTAAAGACAACATAATGGTTACGGTCTAGTGCTTGGTTGCGGAGCTTCTCTAACTCAGCAAGTATCGTGGCCCCACCGATAGTTTTGTTCTTGACACTGCAGGCGGCAAATTTAGTAAGCACATCTGGCGCCGGCATAAAAGCGTGCCCCGTTCTCTTTGCTGAACCACCTAGCTTGTGCATAACATCAAGCTCACCTCTTTTCCCTTTAGCTCGTGATTTTCCGTTGCTCATTATTCCTCCCTCCTAGACTCATTAGCTCTTTATCCCAATAAGATATGTTACTAGGGCAAACTTGGCACCAGAACTGGTCAGGATTATCAAGGCAACTTCGTGTTCTCTCGCCTTTTTCATTTCGGTAAAGACAATCACAATAGTCTCGGAGTTTCAGCTCGGTACAGAGCAAGCTCAATTTCTTACCTGCCTGGTGCCAAAGCTCCATCTGCCGCGACCACTCCTCTGAATCGTGGGCAAGCTCGCGAATCTGCAGCCAGGCTTTGAAAAGAACGTCATTCCCCCGCTTTACTCTGTCCCTCAGAACTAATACCTCCGGGCTGTATTGCTTCGGCATTTCTGTCTCTCTCACCCCTTAAATTTATCTTCGCTCAGGTAATAGACAAGCGGATTGATTGCCCTAGTCACTCTCTGTCTTACTAGCCGTTTAACCTTTTCATACTCAAGCTCCAAATCTTTGCTGAGTTCAGTCGTATATAGCCTCTTTCGTCCCCGCACTAGGGAATGGTGCTTTTGACATAGGTAAACGCCCACACACTGAAGTTGAGGCACCGGATGATGCCACTCAATTTGCCCATCACTGGACCCACAATACTCACACTTTACATCCATCTTCCCTTCCATTCGTCAAGGCTTAGGTTGGTAGTCAGGTTCTACCCCCCGTAGTCATGATGTTTTAGCTTCAGTTTAGCTTTGTAGTCCACTTTTTGGTTTATATCTCTTGTTTACTCTTATACATTTCTAGTTTTTTCTTGCTGGTTCTTAGGAATATAAATCCTGACTACGTATCTGTGGTAGTCAGGATTTAGGTAAAAATCATGACTACCGAAAAATGGTTTAAAGCTAACTACTCAAAAATTGGGAAAATCCTGACTACCAAAGCTTAAACCTCCATGTCAATTTTCTGCTCTTCCCCCTTCAATCGAATACCTTGCCATCCATGTATTTGTGCCCCCCTGGGGCCGCTCCTTTGGCTTACAACATGCACATTTTTAGCATTCTTCAGTGCTCGGCCAAAGCTCTCTTTGCCGATCCGGGGGATGTTGTGCTCATCGCAGTATCTAAGGAAAGCGTCATAAAGGTCATCTTTCGATATCCAGGCAGCAGGGTCTGGCGCGCACACATCCTCAACGAAAGCATATATTGGATCGGCAGCTTTTTGGTGCCATTCAGCAATTTCATCTGGGCTAACTTCGTAGGTATACCCCTGCTGATTAAGCAATCTTTCCAATCCCTGTAAGGCTACATTCAGTAAACCACTGAGCTCGGTTTTTTTAGTTAACTTCTGGAGTAATCGTTTATCTGCCTTGTTACCCTCGAATTTGTTGGGGAGGTTGATAAAAATCCATCTTCTCCAGAAGGCAAGTGTGTCCTCATCCACCTTGGGTGGTTTATTGGTGGAGTAGATAAGACGGGCATAGTTATTAAAGGAAAACCGGTCCCTGAATTTCTTTTCGGCACCTAAGGTATCGCCCCCAGTCAGCATCTTAAATAGCCCCACGTGAGGCATCTTGGTTGAGGGAATATCGGCATATATGTTGGCTAGCTTGCCAAAGAGGTCAGCTACAGCAAAACGTTGGCTCTCAATAGCCTGTATCGATATGTTGGTGCAGTTATCCGCACCCAGAAACTGCTTCAATAATTCAAGGAGAGTACTCTTGCCGTTGGCGCCATCGCCCATGAGTAGGAAAGCCCGCTGTATTGTATAATCAGGAATCAGGCAGTAGCCAAAGAGCTCCTCTATCACCGGGATATCCTCCTGCCTCAAAATCTCGGCAAAAAACTGCTTGGCTTGCGGGCAATCCGCCTTAGGCTCATAAGTCACCGGTATCCTTATAGTAGATAGAAATTCGGGTGTGTGTGGGCTTACCTCGCCAGTATGAATATCAAAGAGTCCATTCTCTAAATTCAAGACCCATTTCTCCCTGTTGAACTTCTTACGCGCGACATAGGTGCTGCGTTTAATATGCCCGATGATTTCATTGACATTATGGGTAGTCATAAACTTTTTAGGTACTCGCTTTTCACACTCTCCTTTAATAGTTGCTTCACTAAGGGGTACATAGACTCCATCCTCATAGACTAGACATTCCTCATTATCCTTGAATGTTTTGAAGGAATACTCCGCGAGCAGGTCGTCGACCAGTTTGGGTATGTCCAGGTGCCAGCCAGATTTATCATGGTAGAGATAAGGGCCACGCAGTTCCTGAATTGCTAGTATTGTTGCCAGTCCAGCGGGAGCTTTAACTTTCAGTTTCTTGGCTTGACAATCCTTTGGGCAGGCAAATCCTAGACCTTGTTCAATAAAAAGACAGGTGTGGGGACCAACATCTTTATCAGCTACCTTTTCAGCTTCCTTAATTTTCTTATCTGTCTCCTCTTTTGAGTACCCTGGGTACGCTTGGGAGAGCTCATGTATTTTCTTTCTTCCCGACTCATCAAAAACTGCAAAGCAGTGGACCATACTCCACCAGAAAGGTTCGGGCAAGGTTACGGCGGTGTCTTTGCAATGCTGGATAAAAGCACAGCACTCCAGTAGCTTCCCCGCTGCTACTTCATCATCTGGGCCTTCAGCTTCCTCAGCCGGGGCTGGTTTACCCTTAGGAGCTTCCTGGGTTAGCCGTGCTTTCAGGCCAAGCTCAGTTAGTCGCTGTTCTATGTAGATGGTTAAGTTCCTGGGGCTGACTATATGCTCAACGCCTATGGCTTCATAGAGAATACCTGAAGGATGCAATGAAGGTGGTGCGGCAATATAATTGCCATCTGCACGAATTTCAAGCCATGATCGGTTATCACCCCTGGTGACAAATTGGCTCGGGATAGGACTACTCGACCGTAAATAAACATGCACCCCCCTGGGGGTTTTGACGATAAAGGTGGAACCCAAGAGTTTGTCCCACAACTTTTGGCCGTAGAACTCGATAGCACCATTGGTAGCATTAAAGCAGAGTGCGACAAGTCCGTTGGAAACCGCGCCGCAGATTATGGCGACATTGGTTGGTTTGTTTTCTTGGAACCACTCCGCTAATTCAGCAAAAGTGGCAGCTCTATTTTGCAACGGTTCCCATTTGACTACCGGCCTTTTTGTTCCCCATATTAAGGGGAAATACCGCAGATGCTCTTTTTCATAGAAGCGGAGGGCTTTCTGTAGTGCTTCCCAATTAAATTCAGGAATAGACATCAAGGCTCTCCTTTTCAGAAATCTAAATCCAGCTCTTTCTTGGGCGGTTCTTCCTTCTTTTCCTTCTCCTCCTTCTTTGGTTCAGGCTTTTTTGCTGCTGACCCCGGAGATGGTTCAGTGCCTGCTGGCGATGGCGTTTCTACTAGCTTCTGTTTCTCTTCTTCGCTGTAGAAGGGTGTCCCCTCGGGTGTAAATCCTAGTGGTTCAATTTCCTCCTCCGGTCTTCCCTCAGGCAAAGGTATTGGGGCACCAAGTAACCGCTGCGATTCCGCCTTCAACTCCTTAGCCTTCGCCTCATCAGTGATAAGCTCAACAATCTTGGGGTGAATTGCGTAAGTAGTGCCGTAAGTAGTATCTCTGGTAGCACTCTTGATGTTGACTATGGCCTTGTGATATTCGCCGCGGAGAGCACGATTCATTTTAAGTTGAGTGATGAGCTGTCTTGCTGGGAGAGCTGATATTCCATGCGCCCTAATCATTACCGGAAGGTAGTCGTGGTCTAAGTCTATACCTAGTATGGTGTAGTTAAGACAACACATCTTTCTCCTCGCGGCGGCATCAAGTGACCAAGGAGCGTCCATCCTGTCGTCGCACTTACTGCAATCATCACCGGAGCTGCTAGTGTTGCTTCGGGTGTCCAAACTGGCGCAGATGGGACCGACATTCTTTATCTCCTCGCCCCACCTTGCTCTTCCGGATAGGATATCAACTACCACGATGTTGAGTTCATCGGCTATTTCATCAGTAATAGTGTTGTAGAATTGTCCCTGTTTTGCTCCAAGCTGCTTCGCCCAATCTCCTCCTGTCTTCTGTAATAGCCTCCACTCCGGGATTGCCATTTCTTGAGGCCCGTATTCATCTAGCTTCCTTCGTGGTTCTTCCACTTTTAACCTCCTTTATTTATGATGCTAAAAAGTTTACCTGTGCTGTCTTCAGTGCCAGCACCACCCGAGTTCCCTCAAGACGTTTTTTTGCCATTTCCACCTTTATCTGGTGATCATCTAAGAGAAAGGCTACTTGTCTCTGCTTGACTATAGTATCGGAAAGTTCCTTATTCTCTTTTCGCTGGCGCATGAGCCAGGCTTCTTTATCGGCTATGGTAAATTTCTTCCCGGCCTCGTTGGTCTCCGGGGCTTGAACAGCAAGCTCGGCGATTATCCTCTTTACCTCCTGGCAGTCACCTGTGGATGAGGCAAGAAACTGGTGATTCTGTGATTTGAAATCAGCCTCAGCCGTCATCGCTTTCTCAAGGTCGTCCTCGTACTGGTGGATTTTCGCAATTAGGTCCTTGGTATTCAGGCTTTTCAGGATTTTCACCTTCTCATCTATTTCCACTGATCTCACCTCCGAAATAGTTATCCAAGCAGTCCATGTGCACTCTATGGGGGAACTTTGTCCAGCCCAGCCCGCCACCGCCCTGGATGATGTTATAGTGAGTCTCCCCGGCTTCTATAGGCATGCCACAGACACAGCATTTATGAGCCTTGTGCCCCTTCACCAAGGTCATGATCTTGCCGGGGACCCGGAGCTCCTTCATCACCTTTAACCCGGCTTTGACCTCAGCTATGCTCACTTTGCACCTCAGTAAGGCTCAATTTCGTCATAGTCATCGTATTCGCCGAGCTCCGCCTTCGACTCATCATCACAGTTGTCGCAAAGCCCGCTCTTACTTTGGTTTCGGTTTCTAGCTTCAACCGCACGGTTCACCTCCGTCGTCGTAATCGGCACATTTCACACAAACCGCGGTGCTTCTGCCCCGGAGCACGGTAAGGAGAGGAATGGAATAATCGGACGATCCGAAGCGGGCAAAGTGTCCCCGGGCGCACCTGACTCCGCTGTCGCTGAACGCGGCATTGAAGCAGTCATAGGTAATTCGCCGCTTCTTCCTGGCCCCGTCTCGCTTTGCCTCCAGTTGACTGGCTAGTGGCTCCTCAAAATACTGGCTCTGCTCATTTATGGTCACAGCTTTCCCTCTCTTCCCCGGCGGTGGGGCCTGCCTTTAGGAGCGCTTATTGCCGCCAGCCGACACGGTCTCCCCGTCGACTCTTCTAACCTGAAACTTGTCCCCGCCCAGGACGTTGATCATGATGCCGGTAAACACCTGGGCGATGTGCTCGCCGACTTCGGACGAGACATCGAGGAGGAGATGGCGGCCGTCGTCACCCAGATAGTATGAAACCCCGCTGACCCTCACCCTCGGCTTTCCGTAGACGCATTCAGCGTTGAAGATGGCCGAGGCAATGCTGGCCTCAATGAACTCCCTTTTTGTTCCCCTGGGAAACTTAAATCTGCAGAGCGCTTTCATCTTGTAACTCCCCCTACTACTTATATACGCAAAAATTTTGGAAAATGGCGGGCTAAGTCGACTTTTCGTCGAGCCCTCGCCGCAAAAAGGTCTGTCTGATCCAGCTTATTTCCTGCCGGATAGCGTGTCTCGGCTTTCGCAGCATCCTGGCAATCTCAGTTACCGGATAGCCTTCCTGAAGAAGCTGACAGATTCTTTTCTGTAGCGGCGTCAGCTCATTGATAGCGGACCTCACATCCAGGCGTAGCCCCATGTCGGGCATATCAGCAGCGATGCTGTCAGCGAGGGTCGCTCCGTTTTCATCCAGCGGCCTTTCCAGAGACTCGGACAGGTGGTCGCTCCGTCTCTTATCAGAGATTTCACGACGCATAAGGCTGTAAAGCTTATGGTTGAGCATGGTAGCCATGTAGGTTTTCAGTGAAGCTCCCTTGCCGGGCCGATAACCGAAGCGCTTCATATACCAGTGGGTCAGGCACTCTTGGAGCAGGTCATCGATGCCAAGCGTCGTCAGCCAGGGGTATTTCGACTGAAACTGGAAGACCACACTCTTTGCTAGAGCGACTTCCCAATCTTCAAATAGGTCGCCATAATTTAACCCCACTGGTCACACTCCTCCTTTGTTTGGTGTGATCAGTGGGGTCTAAATCTAGGCTACCTCGGCCCGGGCGCGGTGTAAATAACGGAGCCCTAACGGAGGTCTCCGTTAGGTTGCTTCCTTCAGGAGGTCACTTGTGGCTGATCTACTTGGGGGTCAATGTGATGAATTTTGTCTTCCGCTAGGAGAAAACCGCCATTTCCCAAGAAAAATGCGTATATATGATGTAGGGGACTTCTCCCCGGTGAGACATCCGGAGGACGGATCTGAATCAAAATGAAGGACGTAGAATTTGGAGCAGTGCTCAAGCGCCTTAGAACCAAGGCAGGTAAGTCAAGGTATAAGCTGGCCCAGTGGAGCGGGCTCAGTGAGGCCTACCTGCTGCGGTTGGAGAGCGGAGAGCGAGGAAACCCCAGCCGGGACGTGGTTCTGCTAATCTCCCTCGCCCTCGTCTCCAACTGCGAGGCGATAGATTTGTATGACGTCGAGGAGCTTATGCTCTCGGCTAGCTATGCGCCACTGAGGAAACGTGGTGAGACCGAGGTTATTTCGACTTCCGCCGGCACCTAGCACCGTCACCGCTACCAGATTGCTTGTCTTTAACCGAACCACTATTACGCCTGAAGCCGGCGTTTGGGTAGATGGCCCCATAGCTTCCATTATGATTCCCGCGCTGACGTCGGAGCTCTTTCACATTCATCCTGTCGAGAGGAGAAAACGTCTCACTGAGCACAGCCGCCTCTCTGCTTGCTATGTGTCGGTAGACCTCCACCATGTCGAGCGTTGAGTGTCCCAAGTTCTGCTTCAACAGGAAGACATCACCCCCGTTCAGCAGGAAACGGGTAGCATATGTATGCCGAAGAAGGTGGGCATGTAGCCGTGTAATGCCGGACGCTTTTGCAAGGCGGACCATCAGTGACTTTAGTGCCGTTTCGGTCAGCGGATAGCCGTCTAGTGTCAGGAAAAAAGCATCGACACCAGCATGGGCCGGTTCTACCCGAAAGTGATTGTGGTAATACAGCAAAGCCCTTTGGCAAGTGGCTCCGAAGGGAACCATACGCTCCTTGGATCCTTTGCCCATTACCTTCACATATCTCTGCTCCAGATGTACGTTGCTGGTGCCAAGGTTTATCAATTCAGATAGTCGCAGCCCCCCATCAAGAAAGAGCGCAATCATAGCTGCATTTCTAGCGCCAAGCACTGTCTTCTGGTTTATAACGCTGAACAACCTGTCAATCTCCTCCGCCGTCAGTGGCTCTATCAGAGTCTCAGCGACCTTTGGCGGTTTCAGGTTAGCTAATATATTTGTGTTTGTGTATCCTTCCCGGGCAAGCCAGGAGAAAAAAGCCCTGAGCGCACGTACACGGTTATTGAGGGTGCTGCTGGAGAGGGCTTTGCCATGATACCGCCTCTCACGCAGGGCCAGAATAAACTCTCTGACGTCCATGTGGTCTATAGAGCTCAGATTCGTCAGCTTTCCTTGCCGCTTCAACCAGCCGACAAAGGAATTCAGTACCTCCCGATACCATTCAACTGTTTTCGGCGACTTGCCTTCGCTGCGATTATACGTCTCGTAGTAATTGACAAGGTCTGCCAGCTCGATGCCGCCTTTTACCACGTCGCACCACCGATAATTCTTTCTTGGTTTCATGTTACTACTTGCCTCCTTTTCTGTGAATTGACCGTGAGGCAAGTAAACGAGAGGTGGTTTTTCTGGTCGCTTCCAGGCAGGTTGTCGGATTGGCAGTTTTCCAAAAGGAAAACCGCCTGTTGAGGCGGTTTTCCTACCGATTTTGAAGCTAAAATCGCGGTTTTTCGCTAACTGGAGCGGGAGACGGGACTCGAACCCGCGACAACCTGCTTGGAAGGCAGGGACTCTACCACCTGAGTTACTCCCGCCCAGTTACATCTATTCTAGCTTGAAAAACCGCCTTTGTAAAGGATGTTCTGTTCTACACAAACCTAAAATCCACAAATCAGGACAGCTTAACCAGGATTGACAAAACGATTTAGCTACTGTATAATAGGCAAACAGTTGCCTATTGCCTAGAGAAATAGTATGGTTGGCTTTGAAACGCAAGAAGTTGAGAGAAAGGAACTCTCCATCCTGAGAATCCTGAGTGACTCCAGGGAACCGCTCGGAGCCAGGGTTATTGCCCGCCGCTTAAAAGACCTCGGGATTGAACTAGGGGAAAGAGCAGTACGCTACCACCTCAAGCTGATGGATGAGCGGGGACTAACTCAGACTGTAGGCAGGGATGGGAGATTAATCACCGAGTCAGGGATTGACGAGCTAAGGAGTGCCCTAGTCAGGGATAAGGTTGGCTTTGCTATCTCACGGATTGAGCTACTTGCCTTTCGCACCAGCTTCAATAGTGAGACACGCACCGGCTGGATCCCAGTAAATATTTCCTTTTTCTCAAAAGAGAGTTTTGGCCAAGCACTCCAAGCCATGAAGTCAGCTTTCGCTGCCGGGCTTTGCGTCAGCGACCTGGTGGCAGTAGCCAAGGAAGGTGAGCGTCTCGGGGAGATAACTGTCCCCGATGGCAAGATAGGATTAGCCACCGTCTGTAGTATTGTGATAAATGGTAGCTTACTCAAGGCTGGGGTTCCAATAGACTCCAGATTTGGTGGCATTCTCCAGGTTAAAAACCACCAGCCGCTTCGCTTTGTTGAGCTGATTCATTATGCTGGCTCATCGCTTGACCCTTCAGAGGTATTCATCAGTGCCAGAATGACCTCGGTCAGAGAGGTAATAGCTACCGGCAACGGGAAAATAGTGGCTAACTTCCGTGAGATACCTGCCCTCTGCCGCCCCACTGCTGAGGAGGTGATAGCCAAACTGAAGGAGGCTGGCTTGGGAGGGCTGCTTTTGATGGGGAATATCAGCGAACCAGTGTGCGAAATCCCGGTGGAGCTTAATAGACTGGGAATGATTCTCCTCGGGGGATTGAATCCCGTGGCTGTCGCTGAGGAAGCTGGCATAGAAGCCGAAAATCACGCCATGAGCACGGTCATTGATTACCAGAACCTGATTAAATTTGGGGAGTTATGAGATGAAATGGGTGAGAGTTATACCCTGCCTGGATGTTAAGGATGGGAGGGTGGTCAAGGGGGTAAAATTTGTCAGCCTTCGGGATGCCCGTGACCCGGTGGAGGCAGCCCAAGCCTACTGCCGGGAGGGGGCTGATGAGCTTGTCTTCCTTGACATCTTCGCTACTGTAGAGAATAGAAAGACAAGGCTGGAATGGGTCAAGAAGGTCGCTGATGTGGTTACTATCCCCTTCACCGTCGGTGGTGGTATCGGAAGCATTGAGGATATGGAGGCACTAATTAAACTTGGTGTGGACAAGGTTTCAATAAACACTGCTGCCGTCAAGAATCCCCAACTCATAAAGGAGGCATTGGAGCATTTTGGCAAAGAGAGGCTGGTGGTTGCTATTGATGGCAGGAAGAATCCACCGGGGGGTAACCTCCCCCGACTTGAGGTCGTCATCAAAAGCGGCACCGAGTCCACCGGCATGGACATTGTTGACTGGGCGAGGCGGGTGGAGGCACTGGGGGCTGGGGAAATATTGCTCACCAGCAAGGATGCTGACGGGACAAAGGAGGGCTATGACCTGGAGATGACACGGGCGGTGGCCGAGGCAGTAAAAATACCAGTCACAGCTTCAGGAGGTGCTGGCAAACTAGAGCACCTTTATGAAGCGGTAACCGTGGGCAAGGCGGCAGCGGTCTTAGCTGCTTCTATCTTTCACTTTGGTGAAATATCTATTCCTGAAGCTAAAAGATATCTTAAGGAAAGAGGAGTATCAGTTAAAATCTAAGGAGGTTATGATGTCTTTAAGTAAACCAAATGCCAGTGCAGCAACAAAAACTAAACACAGGGTTGAGCCCGCACCCATCTCAGGGCTTTGTGTTACCTGCCTTGACGGGTGTCTTGGATTATGCGAGGTGGGTAAATCTGCCCTTAGGGGAAGGGAGATGCTCTACCCCCAGCCGTTCGGGAAGGTAACAGCTGGAGCGGAAAAGGACTACCCTATAGACTATTCCTATTTCAATATTCAAGGCACCTGTGTCGGCGCCGAGGGTGTAGAAGCTGACCCGGATAAAGCACTCTTTAGTAAGGTTGACATCTCCACCGAGGTGGGGGGAGAGAGGAAAATAAAGATGAAGGTCCCCTTCTTCACCGGTGCCCTGGGGTCAACAGAAATAGCTAGGGTCAACTGGGATGGGGCAGCCATAGGCGCCGCCATCTGCGGCACTATTCTTATCTGTGGTGAGAATGTCTGCGGGATGGACCCTAATGCCGAGATAAAGAATGGGAAAATAGTTAGGTCTCCAGAATTAGAAAGAAGGGTGAAGACCTTTAAGGATTGGTATCAGGGCTATGGCCTACTCATGGTTCAGGCTAATGTGGAAGACACCCGCCTCGGCGTCCCTGAATATGCAATTGATAAACTCGGGGTTGACGGGATAGAGCTCAAATGGGGACAGGGGGCAAAGGATATTGGTGGGGAGGTAAAACTCTCCTCAATAGAGAGAGCACAACAGCTAAAGAGTCGGGGTTATATTGTGATTCCCGACCCTGAGGATACCATAATTCAGGATGCCTTTAAGGTTGGGGGGATTACCGAATTTGAACGCCATTCCCGCCTCGGCATGGTAGATGAGGAATCCTTCATTAACCAGGTGGAGAGGCTCAGAAATATAGGCGCTAGGTATATTACCCTGAAGACAGGCGCCTACAGGCCAGCTGACCTGGCACGGGCAGCAAAATATGCCTCTGAAGCCAAGATAGACCTGCTTACCGTTGATGGTGCCGGGGGCGGGACGGGGATGAGCCCATGGCGGATGATGAATGAGTGGGGGATACCTACGGTGTATATTGAATGTCTTCTCTATGAATACCTTTCCCGGCTAGATAAGAAGGGTGCCTTTATTCCCAGCTGCGCTATTGCCGGAGGCTTTGCCCTTGAAGACCAGATATTCAAGGCTATTGCCCTGGGTTCCCCCTA
>Ga0315296_10000297_pt1 | contig 45728 bp, 49 predicted proteins | sample YL17G14_18_MG_FD_203921 | JGI IMG/M metagenome (GOLD analysis project Ga0315296, IMG submission 203921) | Sediment microbial communities from Yellowstone Lake, YNP, Wyoming, USA - YL17G14_18 | ecosystem: Environmental > Aquatic > Freshwater > Lake > Sediment | place: USA: Wyoming | collected... | reverse complement strand
GGTTCTGATGACCGTGAGCGAGACCTGTAGGATGCGTGGGGTGAACTTCATGGATTTCGGGAGGGACTATCTGGAAGCAAGACTAGGGAGTTCCGGTTTGCCGGAAAGGTGAACAGTTACATGTACTCTTTCATTTTCCAACCTCCTGTTGGGTTCTAATTGGGTACTAAGTGCAAGAGCTGAAGGATAGTACACCCAGAGCGCCAGTACTAACCGCCAGTACAAGTCTCCGTAGAGCACCGCTATGAAAACGCCTGCGCCGAGGGCTGGAGCAAAAGGGATTCCTCTCTTGATTTTTATCTCGTTTTTGAGTTTACGTGCGCGGACGAGACGTTTGAGCACTCCGACCTGATATCTCGTGAGACCCGCAGCTCGGTTGGGGTTGGTGTAAGTACGATCCCACCGCGGTTTTCTAGCAAACCTCGAACTCCACCGACCTATTTTGCCGTCTTTCTCGTAAATCGTCTCAGCCGGGGTCATGCCTTCCTTCAGCTCAGTGATTTTTATCTCTTCGTAGAGCGCGCCATGCCCTCTGAGATGACAGATTACCACATACACGAGCAGAGCAGGCATGATTGCGATGACGCTGTTAAGCAGTATGGTGAGGGGAAAATAAATGCTTGAATACGGTGCCGATACATAGGAGGAGAACCGCGGAAGCAGGGCGCCGAGTGCGGTGAAGAATTTGACATCCCCGCCGGCCCAGCCGCCCGCCAACCACATCGCGTAGCCTATTGCAAATGATATCGATGCTCCGACCGCTCCGGACACCGCCGTCCACAGGTCCATCCGATAAATCCCGAGCAAAAGGTAGAAGATAATACCCGTCGCGATGAGCGGAAAATTCAACCTGTTTGAGATTATGCGCCATCGCATGTCTGTATAAATCGCTATGCATGCAGCCCCTAACGCAATCGCCGCCGGGATAAGCTCGGCTTCGGACAACCTGTTGCCTCCTGTGCTCAAATTTTTACTACCCTAACGCGCATACTTTCCTGTTGCGTCGTCAAGCCGTCGAATCATTGGTCAAGGTGTTGCTTTGTTAGGCTATGGTAGCTGCGTCGTACCAAGTTCCTTCGTATTTGATTTTCACGTTATCTCCGCTGACAGCACTTGCAGCCGTCAGACTAACTGGTACTCCTCTCTCTAAGCTGACTCCTTTTCCAGTCCCGGTTCCGCCTGCGACGTTATCAGCACCATGATAGATCGCCCATTCCCAATCTGTCGAAGAGATCGAAGCTGGGACCATTGAAGCTGATGGAGTAAAAATCACGTCGTTGCCACTCTTTGTCGCTGTACCCGTTATAACTGCGGGGCCCGTACTTATCACGTAGTAAACTGCTATCGCAACTATCACCAATACTGCTGCCAACATCAACAGGTACTCAGTAGCGCCCTGACCTCTCTTAGGTAGCTTCATTTATTACACACCTCAATGTAATCTCTTATTTTAAATAATGGGTTATAAAGTTGCCCTCTACATTATCCCTGTTTTATTGTTGTTTGAGTGGAATTTGCAAAGCTACGCGGAGAAGTCGCTGGGTTTTACTTGAAGTTCATCACTCCACAATGAATGGTAGAACTTTCCCCGCTTTTCATCGGGGCATCAAACTGCCGCAAAAGTTAAATATAGAGTCGATTCAATTCTCATATCTGGTAAGGTGTTTGGATGAGCGCGTTAGCTGGTAGACAGGTACTTGTGTTACCCGATGGCACACGAAGGTTACTTGGCCGCGATGCCCAGCGGATGAATATTCTAGCGGCCCGCATCATCAGCGAGGCCGTCCGCACGACCCTTGGACCGCGCGGCATGGATAAAATGCTCGTCGATAGTTTGGGGGACGTTGTTATAACAAACGATGGAGTGACAATCCTCAAGGAGATGGAAGTTGAGCATCCTGCCGCAAAAATGCTGGTCGAGGTAGCGAAAACGCAGGATGATGAGGTTGGGGATGGCACCACCACCGCAGTGGTGATCGCCGGCGAGTTGCTGCACGAGGCCGAACGCCTTCTAGACCAGACTATTCACCCAACTGTGATTGCCGGCGGCTACAAGATGGCCGCCGAAAAGGCGCAGGAGTTCCTAAACGAGATCGCGGAACCAATAAAGATAGACGACGAAGCGCTGCTGAAGAAGATAGCGATGACTGCGATGACCGGAAAGAAAGCTGAAAGCTCTAGAGAAAAACTAGCTGACCTTGCCGTCAAGGCAGTTAAACAGATAGTTGACAAGACAGATGGCGGTTATGTCGCGGACATTGATTACATAGGTATAGAGAAGAAACCCGGCGAGAGCACCGATGACTCTCAGCTAATCGAAGGCGTGATATTAGATAAAGAGCGTGTTCACCCCAGTATGCCGAAGCGAGTGAAAAATGCTAAAATCGCCCTACTTGACTGCGCTCTCGAGATCAAGAAAACTGAAACGGATGCGGAAATCCGAGTCACGAGACCCGAGCAACTGCGGGCATTTTTGAATGAAGAGGAGAGCATGCTGAAAAAGATGGCCGATCAGATAGTCGCAACTGGCGCAAACGTGGTCATCTGCCAGAAGGGCATAGATGATATGGCCCAGCACTACCTCGCCAAAGCAGGGATCTACGCGGTTCGACGTGCGAAGAAATCCGACATGGAAAAGCTATCGCGCGCCACGGGTGGGAAAGTGGTTACAAACATGGAGGACCTCACCCTCAACGACCTCGGAGAGGCGGGTTTGGTCGAGGAGCAGAAGATAGGCGAGGACAAGCTAACGTTTGTCAGAGAGTGCAAAGATCCTAAGGCGGTGGGCATTCTGATCCGAGGCGGCACGGAGCACGTTATAGATGAGGTCGAACGAGCCGTCCATGATGCCCTGTCCGTTGTAAGTGCTGCGATTGAGGATGGGAAGATCGTCGTTGGCGGCGGTGCGCCTGATATCGAACTTGCGAAGCGATTGCGCGAGTATTCGGAGACGGTCGGTGGACGTGAGGCGCTTGCTGTTAGTTCCTTCGCAAACGCGATTGAATCAATTCCACGAACCTTGGCCGAAAACGCTGGTTTGGATAGCATAGACATTCTCGTGGATCTCCGTGCCAAGCACGAGAAACCCGACGGAAAGTACTTCGGGGTCAATGTCTATACTGGAAAAACCTCCGACATGATGAAAGAAGGTGTCATAGAACCACTGCGCATCAAGGCCCAAGCTATAAAATCCGCGAGTGAAGCCGCGATAATGATCTTGCGAATCGACGATGTGATATTCTCTTCCAAGAGGGAAATTACCCCGCCAAGGGGTCCTGGTGGAGAGGAAGGAGAGGGACTGGGAGAAGACTGATTTAGTGGATGATGACAACGGTCTCTTCAATAAAGAACAGCTAAGACAAACCAAAAAAATTAAAGACTAAAAAAACATTTGAAATAAAGGCGTTAAAATGAATTTCGTTCCAAAATATATGTTTCTTACACGAGGGGTTGGGCATCACCGGGAAAAGTTAAGGTCGTTCGAATATGCATTGGAAGACGCAGGGATCGCAAAATTTAATTTAGTCTCAGTCTCCAGCATAATACCTCCTCAATGCAAGATCATATCCCGAGAAAAGGGATTGGGGTTTCTGCACGAAGGACAAATACTCTTCGGTATTTTCGCAAAATGTAGCAGCAACGAGAACAGACGGCTTATCTCCGCGAGCATAGGTTGCGCCCTCCCCTCCGATAAAGAGACTTATGGATACATCAGCGAGCATGATATATACGGGCAGACAGCAAAAGAAGCTGGCGAATATGCTGAAGATCTTGCAGCTTCCATGCTCGCAAGCGCTCTGGGTTTGCCGTTCGACCCTGACAAGAACTGGAACGAAAGGAAACAGATATGGAAAATTTCTAGGAAGATCGTGCGGACCACAAATATAACCCAGACGGCCCTGGTAAAGGAGGGACTGTGGTCGACTGTTGTTGCAGCGGCAGTTTTCGTGTTATAGGGCACATTCACTGTACCAAAAATCAAAATATCTTTTTATCCGATCCGTGGACGTTCACTAAATTTCTCGAGCAGCATCCCCTCAATTTTAACAGGCGGATTTCGTTTCGCCACCGCCAGAGCTTCGTCTAACATTGCTTCATGTTCAGAATAAATTTCGAGAAGCGGTTCTCCTTTTTCAATTTTACGCCTCTCCTTCGAAAGTAAGATGATTCCGGCTCCCTTATGGCGTGGAGCACCCGCCGCGCGGACTATGTCATTTATGCGCTGATTGTAGATTTGAGTCACGTAGCCAGAGTAAGGCGCAGTTAGCAACGCCTTTTTGTCACCTATATGGATATCCTCTGGCTTGACACTCGGATTGCCGCCTTGAGCTCCGATTATCTCGCGCATCTTCTGGTAGGCATTTCCAGATTTTAATATCTCCATTGCAGTTTCTTTACCCAAGCCATGAGCTACCGTTCCCCCAAGCTCAAGCATTATCCCGGCTAAGCTCGTCGACTTCTCTATCACGCTGCCGGGTCCGCCACCGAGTAAGACTTCAAGCGCTTCTCTTGCTTCAAGAGCTGGACCAACAGCGTGTCCAACCGGCTGACCACCGTATGTAACGGCAGCTTCCACCTGTACGTTTAGTTTATGTCCCAGTTCCATGAAATCGTGCGCCAAGCTGCGTGCATCATCAACCGATTTGACCTTTGCTCCCGGCCCAGTAGGAATATCGATAAGGATGTGGTCGGCGCCGACTGCAAGTTTCTTTGACATCACGCTCGCCAATAACTGGCAGTGCGGATCTATACCGAGCATCCGCTCCGTGTGGATAATTATGTCATCTGCTGGAGCAAGCCTGACAGCGCCACCCCAAGCCAGAACTGCTCCGACTTTCCTGACTATCTCTTTGATTTCGTTCAGACTGAGCGTCACGTTTGCCAGCACCTCCATCACGTCCGCCGTTCCCGCCCCGCTAGTTATCGCGCGGCTACTTGTCTTGGGGATGGTCAGACCAGCTGCCGCCACGATCGGAACCACGACCAGGGCATACTTGTTTCCTGGAACCCCGCCTATGCTGTGAACATCCAAAATTGGTTTTGCTTCTAGCTCGAGTTTGTCCCCCGTTTCGACCATATGGTGGGTCAATGCCACGATTTCACTTGTTGTCATATCGCGGATATGCTCGGCAACGACGAAAGCTGCCATCTCAGTTGTAGTGAGGCTGTCGTCAACTATGTCCCTGATGATAGCGCCGATCTCCTCCGATGAGAGCTGCTGTCCATCCATCTTCTTCTTGATGGCTGCGACAGACTGCGGCTGTGGAGCCAATGTGACCTCCACCAAATCTCCTAGCTTGAGCTCAAGGCTTTTGGTGACCTCGTCAAGAGTGCCGAGCTCGCCTCGCTGAACCATTCGCCTCGTAGCATTTGCTATCGCTATTATCGTCGCCTTAGGGGTCGAAATTTTCACCCTATCTCCCGGAAAGTGTCCAAGCTCCTCAGCATCATCCTCGTGCAGTACAACAATATTTCTCCCGGTTTCCATGTCCAGCGGTTTTGTCTTCAATTTTAGAATTTTCATTCCATCACACGACTTTATCTTGAACTGACTTGATTTAAACATTTTCTGAATTGTTACAGGAAGAGGTTCCACGTGCTAAAGTTGGAGCAAGCTAGTTTCTTTCTCCGTCTTAAGCACAATCAAAGTTCGACTGTTGCTAACTCCCGGAATCCGGTCCATCTCATGCAGTATTTCGTTAAGCTTGATGGTGTCGTCTGTGATGACCTTTACGAAAAGATCGTGTTCTCCCGCGACCTCGTGAATTTCGAGCACTTCAGGTCGCTTGTTTAGTTGTGCTATAACCGCGCCACATGTGCCTGGCGCTGTAGAAATGCCTATAAATGCTTTGAGTTTTTTACCCAAGATTTGAGGATCTATTACCGCAGCAAATTTTTTTATTACACCTTCATCGACCAATCGCTTTACACGCTTGTAGACACCAGAGGAGCTGATGCCAAGACGCTTTGCGAGCTTGGCGTACGGCACTTTCGTATCATCCTGTAGCAAGTTGAGAAGTTTTCGATCGGTCGCGTCTAGTTCCATTTTATTCACTTCCTGGGGTCCATAAACCCTCCCGAAGCCTAATCTGTGTGTATGATTTATAAATTTTTCGGTTTTTAGGAAATAATTTACACTTTTTTGATAAATTGGTAAACTTTATATACAAAAATGACAAATTTGTGGTGGGAAATGTATGAGGAAGTCCTTGGAAGTGCTCGTGAAGGAATCGAACTAGGTGGGGACAGAAAATGATTTCAAAACGTGTGGGGGAGATGTTTAAGTCAAGGGTTTCATATCCCTTGGCCCGTGAATACGATGTCAGGGCACCGGGAGTCATCAACTTGGCCTCCAATGAAAGTCCCTACGGCCCGTCGCCGCGCGTGATTCAGGCGGTCAAGCGTGAAGTGGCTCGAATCGGATTGTATCCCGACCCACGTGCTGCCAAGCTCAAAAGCGCGATAGCTGGTTATGTGGGTGTGAAGGCCGAGTGCGTTACGATCGGAAACGGTTCCGACGAGCTCATGGAACTTACTTGCAAGGCTTTTCTGGATCCCGGAGATCAGGCGCTTATCCCACTACCAACATTTGCTATGTACGAGCTGGCGTGTATGGTAAACGGCGGGATACCGAAATTTTTCAATTTGCCAGATTTCGAATGGTCCGTGGAAGAACTCAAGCGTGCTCTCGTTGGGGCAAAGCTGGCGTTTTTTGGGAGGCCGAACAACCCCACGGGCAACGGCATAAGTTTGGAGGGGTTGCGCGATCTTCTGACGAGCGGGAAGCTGATCATCATCGACGAAGCGTATGTGGAGTTCGATGGACGTTCCGTAGCGAAGCTGGCACCGAAGTTCAAAAACCTACTCGTGCTCAGGACTTTTTCAAAGGCTTTCGGGCTCGCAGGCCTGAGGATTGGATATGCTATCGGAAATCCCAAGCTGATCGAAGTGCTGGAGAGCATCCGTGCACCGTTTAACGTCAACCGCATAGCTCAGGTTGCCGCGGTTGCAGCTCTGAGCGACAAGGCTTACATGTACAGGGTTGTAAGCGCGATACGGAAAAACCGCACGTACCTGCGCCGAGAACTCTCAAAGCTGGGTCTGCGCGTGTTGCCGTCGAACGCGAACTTCTTAATGGTGGACGTTACGCCTCTCGGCACAGATGCGACAAAACTATGTGACTATTTGGCGCGTGAGGGGATCTTAATTCGTGAGCTGACAAACTTCAAAGGTGCCGGGCCGCGTTGGGTCAGAATCAGCGTTGGTAAACCCGAACAAAACGAGAGGCTTGCAAACGCGATAAAAAAATTTAAAGGAGGTAAAAAATGGTTGTGAAAATCGCAGTGCCGAAGGGGCACCTCGAGGAGACGACAGTCAAGTTGCTCCAAGATGCTGGGATTGGGGTAATCGGCAGAAACGGACGCCAGCTCTTCGCTAAGACAAACGACCCCGAAATCGAACTGGTATTCGTGCAGGCTGAAGATATCTCAGATTTCGTCGCCAGAGGATCGACTGACTTGGGCGTCACCGGCTACGACTTGGTGCGTGAAAGCGGCGGCGATGTCGTCGAATTGCTGGACCTCTGTTACGGCTTCACTCGCATGGTGGTGGCAGCGAGCGAGAAATCTGGAATCAGAACGATACGTGACATAAAAGCAGGCACAAAGGTAGCGACCGAATTCCCAACAATCACAAAACGATACTTTGCAGAGAAGAAAATCAAAGTTGAACTCGTTGACGTCACGGGAGCAGCCGAGATATCACCCTTGATAGGATTGGCAGACTTGATTGTCGACGTAACCAGCACTGGTACAACTCTTCGCGCGCACGGACTGAAGATCATCGACACCATCCTGGAGAGCACAGCGAGATTGGTGGCCAACCGGCAAAGTTTGCGGGAGAAGAAGGCCAAGATCGAAGACATAGTCACGGCAGTGAGCAGCGTGGTCAAGGCGAGAGGCAAGAAGTTGGTATTGATGAACGTGCCCGAAGACAAGCTTGAGAAAATAAAACAGGTGATGCCAGGGATGGCAGGGCCAACCGTTTCCCGTGTTGAAGCCGCGGAACCGATGCTGGCGATTCAAGCAGTGGTTGATGAAGCTGAAGTCTACAATGTCGTGAAACGTGCCAAGCTAGCTGGGGCTAGAGACATTCTCGTGATACCGATCGAACGGGTGCTGCCGTGAAAATTTGCGGAGGTGTAAAAGTTGCTCGTTATACCAAGCGTCGATATCCGAAGAGGGCGATGTGTGCAGCTAGTTGGCGGCAAGCCGGAGAGCGAGCAGGTATACGGCGACCCCGTTGAACGAGCGCAGCGGTGGGTCGCTGAAGGCGCAAGCTATCTGCATGTGATCGACTTGGATGCAGCTATGGGCACCGGCGACAATTTCGAGAGTGTAGCAGAAGTGCTCGCGAACGTTGGAGTCGGCGTGGAAGTAGGGGGAGGCGTCAGAACGCTTGAGCGGGCGAATGAACTCTTGGGGATAGGAGCGGAAAGAGTAATTTTGGGTACGGCTGCGGTAAAAAATCCAGAACTCGTCAGGCAACTGGTGGAAATGTCAGGTGGCGAGCGGGTCGTGGTCGCGCTTGATTCTCGATCGGGAAGGGTAACCATCGAGGGCTGGCGTGCTCAGACCGAAAAAACGGCGCTCCAGCTGGCGAAAGAGTTTGAACGGATGGGTGTGGGGTCGCTGTTGTACACAAGCGTGGATGTCGAGGGAAGGATGCGTGGCATAGCTGCGCGTGAAACCCAAGAACTCGTGGGCGCTGTCAAGATACCGGTGTTCGCTTCCGGTGGGGTGGGAACGCTGGACGATGTGCGTATCGCGCGGGAGACAGGGGCAGCCGGGCTGGTCGTCGGGATGGCGTTATACGAGCGTAAGTTCACGTTAAGAGAGGCAATGGAGGTGGCAGGAGATGAGGGTTGGTAAGGTTGAGCGAAAAACGAAGGAAACAGAGGTTAGTGTAAGAATCAACCTAGACGGGAGCGGAAAGGCAAGAGTTGACACAACAATCAAGTTTTTCGACCACCTCCTCGCGAACTTCGCTAAACACGGCTGTTTTGACCTTGACCTCAAAGTTCGTGGCGACTTCGAGCACCACATAGCCGAGGATGCCATGATAGCGCTGGGCGAGGCCATCGAGCAGGCCCTGGGCAAAAAGGTCGGAATCGAGCGCATGGGCGACGCGATAGTCCCCATGGACGACGCGCTGGTGATAGCAGCAGTTGATTTGAGCGGGAGAGCCTTCCCAGACATAGAGGCCAAATTCACAAAGCGGAAGTTGGACGACCTCAGCAGCGACTTGGTTGTACACCTGTTGCAGACGCTGGCGACGAATGGGAAGTTCAACCTGCACGTGAAGGTTATCCGCGGCAAGAACGACCACCACAAGGCAGAGGCGATTTTCAAGGCGTTGGGAGTAGTGCTAGCTCGAGCGGTGCGTATGACGCCCCGGAGGCGAGGAGTGCCGAGTACGAAGGGGGTCATCTGATGTACAAGCGGATCATCCCCTGCCTCGACACAAGGTATGGGCAACTTGTCAAGGGAGTGTGCTTTAAGGACGTAAAAGAAGTCGGCGATCCAGCTGAGTTTGCCAAGTGTTACGAGAAGGATGGGGCAGATGAGCTGGTGCTCCTCGATATCGCGGCAACCCCTGAGAACATGCCGACGTTGCTTGAGGTTGTCCAAAGAGTATCAAGTGTGATTTCGATCCCGCTAGCCGTCGGAGGGGGCATACGGAGCGTCGAGGATGCTAGAGCAGTTTTGAATGCAGGAGCCAGTAAGGTTTCGGTAAACACGGCTGCGGTCAAAAGACCAGAGCTGCTACGCGAGCTATCCCGTGAGTTCGGGAGTGAAAGCGTGGTGTGCGCGATCGACGGTAAGCTCGTCGGGAAAAACAAGTGGGAGGTCTATGTGAGCGGCGGAATGAAACCAACGGGCTTGGACATGGTTGGGTGGGCGAAGCGGGTTGAGGCGCTTGGTGCGGGAGAAATCCTCTACACGGGGGTGCACACCGATGGTACACAGGATGGGTATGATATCGATGGCACTCGCGCAATAGCTGAAGCTGTGAACATCCCGATAATAGCCTCAGGTGGCGCCGGCAAACTCGAGCACATTTATGACGTGTTGACTGCTGGCCGGGCTAGCGCAGCTCTGGCTGCAAGCATCTTCCACTTTGGCACCTACACTGTGAAACAGGTAAAAAAGTACCTTCGCGAACGAGGAGTGGAGGTGCGATAGTTGAAGCTTCTCAAAATAGTCAAGCTGAGCGAGTGTTCTCAGAAAGAGCGTGAGCTCCTGCTAAAGCGCTCAGAGCTGGACGTGGATTCCGTCCTCCCTAAGGTGATGGAGATAGTCTCGTATGTTCGAAATGACGGCGACAAAGCCCTGTTGATGTACACCGAGCGTTTCGATGGAGTGAAGCTAAGCATTGATGAGCTTCAGGTAAGTGAAAAAGAGTTCCGATCGGCGTTTGAGCAGCTCGATGCGGCAACGGTGAAGGCAATCAAGGGAGCAGCCGAGGCAATAAAGAAGTTTTACATCAAGCAGCTGCCACGGGATTGGATGGTACAGCTCGCCCCAGGTATCAAGGCCGGGCAGCTCGTGCGGCCACTTGAGCGTGTAGGTGTTTACGTTCCGGGAGGGCTCGCGAGATACCCATCTAGCCTGCTTATGGCGGTAGTCCCGGCAAGGGTCGCAGGCGTGGAAAGGATCGTCGTTTGTACACCACCGGGCAAGGATGGGAAGGTCGATGCCGCCGTGCTTGTGGCAGCCAAAGTGGCAGGTGTAGACACGGTATTCAAGGTAGGCGGGGCTCAAGCGATAGCGGCGATGGCGTACGGGACAGAGACCGTACCAAAAGTGGACAAAATTGTGGGCCCCGGAAACGTTTATGTCGCTGCTGCGAAGCAGGTCGTAGTTGCAAAAGTCGACATAGACTTCGTTGCCGGCCCCACCGAAGTTCTCATCATCGCGGACGAATCGGCGGAACCTAGGTTCATCGCGGCGGACCTCCTTTCTCAAGCCGAACACGACGCAAATGCAGCAGTCGTGTTGGTGACAACCTCAGAGGCGCTGGCGTATAAGGTCCAAGAACTGGTGGAAAAGATGGTCGGAGAGAACCTGCGCAGACAGGTTATGACCAAAGCGCTGGAGAAGTACGGTCGTATAGTCGTGGTGCGAGATTTGGACGAGGCGATTGAATTCGCCAACGCTTATGCTCCAGAGCACCTCGAGCTGATGGTGAAACAGGCGAAGAGGTTGCTTAAACGGGTAAAAAACGCTGGAAGCATCTTTGTTGGCGCTTACTCACCCGTGGCTGCGGGGGATCTCGCGGTAGGACCAAACCACATCTTGCCGACAGGTGGCGCAGCGAGTAGGCGTTCCGGCCTTTCTGTGCTCGATTTCGTCAAACTTCCTACTGTACAGGAACTCTCCAAACAAGGATTGGAGCGCGTGGCCGAAATAGTGGAGCGTTTAGCCGAAGTAGAGGGACTGCCTGGGCACGCCAGAAGCATCAAGGAAAGATCTAGGAAGGCGTGAAAATGGGAACTGAAATACTTGATGAAGTGTTCGCCGTGATCGAGGACCGTCGCGATAGACCAAAAGAGGGCTCCTATGTTTCCAATTTGCTCGCTAGCGGCAGAGTGCTGGAGAAGATAGATGAGGAAGCACGCGAGCTGGTCGAGGCCGCGCAGGAGAGCGATAGACAGGCAATAGTGCACGAGGCGGCGGACCTGATCTTCCACACAATGGTTTTGCTCTCGGTGAAAGGAGTTGAGCTGGAAGAAGTGATGAAGGAGCTACGGCGGAGGAGAAGGTGATAAGTTGAAACTAACTATAGCCCAAGCTCAGGCGGTCGTGAAAGGGCTTAAGTTTAGGGGTGGTCTTGTCACCGCTGTAGCCCGTGACTTCAAGACGAAAGAGGTGCTGATGGTAGCGATGCAAAACAGGCAGGCGGTGCTTAAAACCCTGACCACCGGCCTGATGTACTACTGGAGCCGCTCGCGCCGAAAGCTTTGGTTAAAAGGTGAGCAGTCCAAGCACTACCAGAAGCTTCGGAGGATGCTGGTGGACTGCGATGGCGATGTTTTGCTGTTTGATGTCGAGCAGGTGGGTGTCGCGTGCCACGAGGGCTACCGTTCCTGTTTCTACCGTGAGATCAAACGGGGCAAGCTTGTCACAGTGTTGAAGCGGAAGTTCAGGCCGGAGGAAATCTACGGGCGCCGCGCCGCATCGAAGTAGGTCGGGTACCTGTGAGCATCAGAAGAGCGGTCTTTGGTGCCTTCAGGCGGAGTTCGTCAGCGATCAGTATTGTTGTTATAGCGGCCTTTACGGTGATGATCCTTAGCACCGTGTATTATATGCTGGCGTTCACCTCCGCCGAGTTCGCTCAAAAGCCTGAGGTTCGAGAGTACGAGAACGCAGTCGAGAATAAAATAGTAATAATGGATGAATGGGCAAGAACCCAATACTATTGGTCCAACAACCTAAGAGTCGCGGGGGCATGTGCGTTCGGGACCATAACATACTTTGGTTTCAACACCGCGGTGGCAACTAACTACATGATTGGAATGTCCATCACGTCCAACTACTATCGCTATGGGCCAGAAAGCGTGTTGGCTTTTCCAGCCATGATTTTCATTCACGGCCTTCTTGAACTCACAGGAATCTACATCATCGCGGCAGTTTCTCTCCGCGTGGCTTGGAATCTCTGGAGAGGACTGGGGGGCCTTGTAGCGATTACGGGTAAAGAGAGAGAACATTGGTCGTGGAAGTTGACAAAGGGGGAAAAGCGAGAGATCCTCAAACACAGGCACACGATCAAACTTTTGCTGTTCGATTTCGTCACGCTTTTCGCGATCGGATCGTTTTTCATATTTCTCGCCGCGCCGATAGAGGCATACGTCTCTCCAGCGATAGGGTACATTTTCTGGTTGGCGCCAGTGGTTGCGGCGGTCTTTTTAGTGGCAGTTGGGCTCTTCTATGCGTTGATTGCGGCACGTGGTTTCAATCGCATGCGCGGAGATTTGAAGTTTGTCTGGAATGAGACAAGATTGGCATTCAAAAGAAAATGGCGGCCAGCCCAGCTCTCGCTTTTGATATTTGTGATATTCTTCGCGCTGATGTTGCTACGCATCATATCGTGACGGGGCGCCCAGGATGAAGTCCTAACCCTTCCACACGTATCCGCCCTGGAGATAGAGGCCCAAATGCCGTCGGGCGCGATCTTCACCGGCTACTCGGGGTACAGACTCAAGTTTGGTGCCCCACCTACTGATTACGATGAAGTGTATGTTTATGCCGACCCGCAGGAGGTAAAACGCAGGTTCCCCGCGCGGGAGGTCTATAAAAAGAATTTATTTGTGTTGAGCTCGGATCCGCACTTGAAGCGGTTAAGTGAGGGAGGAACTGCACCCCTTGCCCAAATTTATGTTGATCTCTGGCAACTGGGGGGAGCCTCTAATCGCTTTTTGGATGACATCAACAGTAAGCTTGAATTCGGCCAGATTGGCGCTCTTGAAGCCATGGTCGAAAGAGCCCAAAAAAGAGTTTAATTTAGCTCTTGATTTAGTCACGTTGAAAAAGATTAGAGGCAGGCGAATTTTTTCTGACAACCCCCAAGCCTTTAATCCCTATGCGGCCCGCCCGTCCCCGTTCTCCTTCGACCTCAAGTTTTGCGTTGAGAATCTGCTCCACGAGCGCGATATTCGTATCTTTTCTGCCGGCAAATGCCGGCAAATGCCGGCAAATTTATATACCACTTTCAACACAAGCACTAACATGCTTGAACAAGTGATTAAAAAGGGCGAGTCCGAGATTCAAGAGTTCAAAGAATCCCTCTCGGACGTTGGCTCCATCCTAAAAAGTGTCGTGGCGTTTATAAATGCTCAAGGAGGTACAATTTTAGTTGGTGTGAAGGACAACGGGGAAGTAGTGGGCGTCGATATTGGCAAGGGCACAATAGAAAGCTTGACCAACAAAATCGCCAACCAAATTGAGCCAAGGATTTTTCCGTCGATAGAGGTTACGAGCTATCTCGAAAGGAAATTGATTGTAATTAGAGTAGAAGAGGGATTCAACAAACCCTACTTTTTAAAACAAATAGCATACAAGAGGGTCGGCAAGAACGATCTCAAGTTGAACAGAGACGAACTCGAAAAAATTTTCCTTCAGAAACCCATGCGTGGCTTCGATACTCTCGTTTCCGAGGCGACACTTGGGGAAGCATCTGAAGGCAATCTTAGAAAATTTGTTGACATCGCTAGGGAAGAGAGGAAAATGGACATAACCTTCACCTCTACCAAAGACATGTTAAAAAAGCTAGGGATGGTGAAAAACATCAGACCGGTGAATGCAGCGGTTCTACTTTTCTGTGGGGATCCCCAGAAGTACTTTTATCACGCGATAATAAAGGCTGGAAGGTTCAAAGACGGTGAAATGTTGGACGAAAAAACAATCGATGGCTCTCTAAGGGATCAAATAGAAAATGCCTTGAATTTCGTCAAGCTCCACACGAGGAGGCGATTTGAGATCACGGAAGAAGGGAGGAGAAAAGAAATATGGGAGTACCCCCTCGAAGCAGTGAGGGAACTCATCGTCAACGCCCTTTGTCACAGAGCTTACACAATCCCGTCGCCAGTATACATGAAAATATACGACGACAGGATAACCCTTCAAAATCCCGGTGGACTCCTACCGCCACTGACCCCCGAAAAGCTGAAGGAAGAACATCCTTCCGTGCTCAGAAATCCTTTGTTGGCAAAGGCCCTTTACATGATGGGCTATGTCGAACAGTGGGGAATGGGAACAAACAAAGTGGTAAAACTCTGCGTTTCCCACGGACTGACCGAGCCGGAATTCTTAGACGAAGGGAACCTCTTCACCGTCGTGTTGAAAGGGCTGAAGGTGAGCGAACTCTTGAACGAACGACAAATGAAAATCCTGAAGGCGATTAAAAAGAAAGGAAGCACGAAACGGAAGGAGTTGGAAGAGCTTTTGAGAATACCTGAAAGAACTCTGCGTAGCGATCTAGAAAAGTTTGTAAAATTAAGATTAGTTGAAAAAATGGGTAAGGGAAAAGAAGTTTCATACAAAGCAAAAGCCTAACGTGGGCATGGAAAACTTTTTTTGCCCCCCGCAAAGGAACTTCAAAGAGCTCGAGGGCACGCTGGAGCGGTCTGGGGCGGTATACGAGAAGTTGGACGTTTTGATGTTTAAGGTCTAGCTAGCTAAACGTTTGAATTTCCCTTTGGCGAATCCTATGCCGTTCACTTTTATATTGCCGGCTTGTCCCCGCCCGTCTTGGAGTTCAAACTTCACATCTAGAATTTGCTCCACTAACGCAATGTTGGTTAAAGTATGGGAGGTAATTTCCGCGCTCGTTATCTCAGAGACGCCTTCGGCCAGCGCGAGGTAGGGCACAAGCTGGTCGGTGAGGTAGCGGTCGACCGCACAACCTGTTTTTAATTGCGCAATCAGGTTCTCGGCTGCTTCTTGCCCGACCTGTTCAGCTGGCTTTCCCAGCTTACCAAGCGAACTCGAACCTAAAATCGCGCCACCCTCGGTTTCGGCCCAGAGCGTTATCCCTGCCCCGGGGCCGAGATGCGGGTCTTGGGCAGGTGGATAGGATTCACTCTTGATTTGGACTTTGGAATATCCCGCTTTGATGAGTGCCTTGTTTGCAGCGTGTGCCATGCGGGTCGATATGTCGGCGGGGAGGCGGACGCAGTGGGCCAGACCGGAGATGTTGACCACCTTTCCAGGTTCTGTAAGCATTAGTGCCTGCAGTTTCTCTATAGGCTCGATACGGGCACGCACGATTCCCCCACCTTGCGGGTAGTGGCCTCTCTGAACGCATTCTACATCCCCTTGGTAGCCCATTTTGCGGAGCGTGGACAGCGTGACATTCTTCATGAAGTCGATGGGAATCGCTGCCGGATTATCGGTTCCACCGGTGATTTCGACCTCAACCGGTTTGCATGCAAAAGCCGCGGCAGGCATCAGAATTTGTAGGACGAGAGTAGTACTGCCTGCTGTGCCTATGTCGATACGGTGTCTACCTCCCTCGATTATCGCGGGCTCGAAGGTCAGCTCTGTTGAATTGAGCTTCGCACCCTCAATCTTGGCGTTCGTGAGTTTTGCTAGAGCTTCAACTCCCCGGAGATGTTGCGGCTGCAGTCCTTGTTTAGCTCGCTTTGCACGGATATTGTAAATGTGAACGGGGCGTTGGCTGACAGCTCCTAATGCCAGTGCTGTTCGTAATACAGCCCCTCCGCCTTCTCCCATCGAGCCATCAACTTCTATCATCACTAAAGGTTTGGCTCCAAGATTATAAGAATTGGAAGCTATTGTTTTTGGATGACATGACAGAGTTTCAGTCAAGTGTCATAAAACTTGTCTTGAAAGTTCCAAGAGGTAAGGTTACAACATACAAGGAGCTTGCCATAGCTCTGGGCAGACCGCGTGCTTACAGAGCTGTTGCGAATGCATTGGCCAAAAATCCCCACCCCATAAAAATACCCTGTCATCGCATTGTACGGTCGGATAGTGAAATTGGAGGTTACCAGCTGGGCACCATACGGAAGGCGAAATTGCTGGTTGAAGAGGGTGTCGAAGTCAGAAATAAAAAAGTCGATCTCGCGAAATATATGTTTCATTTCTGAAATCACACCTATTTTTTTGTATGTTCATTTTTTGCTCCAACATATTTGTAAACATCACTTGGCTTTCCTCTGCCGCCAAGCCCACTCGACGCAAGCTTCGTCTTTTCGGTCTGTTGCACAAGCCCTTTTTCGACAAGTTTCTGAACTGTACGCCAGACGGTAATCTTAGAAGCTTTCGTCGTCTTCACGAGTTCAGGAATCGTGAACTCCCCCATCTCCATTATATACCCTACTATCTCCACATCCCTCACCGTCATGTCGTTGAGTCCCTGCTCGAGTAACGTCGATGTCGCGTCGCCCCACATCTGCCGATACCCGGCCCATACAGCTAGAGCCATGATACTCATCGCGATTCCGATGGTCGCAGCAATCGGCGAGGCGTCGATTGGTTTTTCCGTAGTTGTGTTGGAAACAGTGACCGGTTCTCCACTTTGCGCTTTTTCGTAAGCATATGTTTGCACGCTTATCTGAGTTATCGCGCCAGTATCAACTCCCGCTAAGGGCGCATTGTAATTCTGCCCACCTTGGAAAGCAGGTGCCGGAAGACCTTCACCACCATAACTTCTGGAAGTTAAATCCAGTAGGTAGAAATCTTCATTGTCAGCAAGTTCTGCATATGTTACCCCGTACTCTACGTTGTCTATTGTCACCTGTCGTCCCAAATCCTCGATAAATATGATTTGGGTTGAGGATCTTCCACCGTAGAAATGATTAAGTACAGTATAGGACAGGGCGGTAACTGCCCCAAACACTGCCAAGACTAGTATCACACCGATGAGCCAGCGGCGCACGCCTTTCACCACATAAAGTATCGTTTCTGAAACTTAATAAATTATCTTTCTTTAATGAAACTTAATTTAAATCCCCGGTTAACCCATAGTTTAACTGGTGAAACAAAATGAGGCAATGGGTCATGCCTGCGATATTCCTGTTTTCTGTATGCGTTAGCCTAGCCGTTGTCGGGTCGGGAAATGAATTGGCCGGGGTTTGGATAGCTTTGATTTTACCGATATCAGTGTGGTATTTAGCAGAAAGACAAAAGGCTACCCAATCATTATTTGTGGCCACGATTTTGATAGCGATCATCGCTGTAGCTTTTACGGTTCCGCTTCTCACCACTTTGACACTTGGGAATGTTGATAGCGGCGGGCGGACTAGTTTAAAGAAATTTGCATCTTACGAGGAACTTGAAAATTTTGTGAAGACAAACGTTGAGAATTTGTATGGCAGTTATTGGTATGAGGGTGACTTTATTGTCCGTCCAACAGCCATGCCAGCGCCAAGTCTGTCAGTGGCAGGGAATAGCGCAGAATCGGATTTCGGTTTCACGATAGGCAGCGGTTCTACAGATTTCTCAGCGACAAACATCCAAGTTGAGGGGGTAGATGAGGCAGACATCGTGAAATGTGATGGTAAATATATTTATGTCGTCTCGGGGTACAAGGTGTTCATTATCGATGCATACCCCCCAAACGATGCCAGAGTCCTTTCAGAAATCCAGGAGAATGAGAACCCAAGTGAAATATACATTAACGAAAACAAACTTGTCGTCTTGGGCCAGGATTTTGCCAAAGTTTACGATGTCTCGGACAGGGAAAACCCAGTGCTTAGAAGAGAAGTTTCTTTCGATGGGTACTACTTCAACTCAAGAATGATCGATGATTATGTTTACCTGATAATAACTTCGCCGCAGGTATACGTATACGCTCTGGAAGGGGAAAACGCTCTGGAGGGGGAAATAAATCTCCCCGACATTTCTTGCAATGGCGATGTCAGAACAGTTCAAGCAACTGAAATTTACTATTTTGAAAACCTTTACGATTATTCATACCAGTTCACGACCATAATGGCGATAAACACGCAAAACGATGGCGAGGAGGTAACAAGTGAAACATTTCTAATGACCGCAGCCCAGAACCTCTTTGTCTCTTTAAACAACATTTACATAACTTACACAAATTACTGGTTATATTCAGGGAATTGGTCAGACTGGACGACCTACCAAGAGACGGAGAAAACAATTATTCACAAAATCTCGATAGCTGATGGGAAGATCGAGTACAAATCTCAAGGAGAAGTTCCAGGGAACGTTTTGAACCAATTCTCCATGGATGAATACCAAGGTTACTTTAGGATAGCTACTACGACAGGGTGGTATGGAGCAAATCATGTATACGTTCTCGACGAAGACCTCAACATCACCGGGAGATTAGAGAACCTCGCTCCTGGCGAGAGAATCTATTCGGCGAGGTTCATGGGCAGCAGGGCGTACTTGGTGACGTTCGTGAAAACTGATCCGTTGTTCGTGATCGATCTGGCCGACCCCACCAACCCAAGGGTTCTCGGGGAGCTGGAGATACCTGGTTACTCAGATTACCTGCACCCATACGATGAAACCCATATAATAGGCGTAGGCAAGAATGCCGCAGACTCGGAGGAGGGCAATTTCGCATGGTATCAGGGGGTGAAAGTAGCCCTCTTCGACGTTAGCGACCCAGAAAACCCGGTTGAGATATCTAGCTACGTGATAGGCGACAGGGGGACAAATTCCGACGCCTTGTATGATCACAAGGCATTCCTCTTCAGCAGGTCGAAAAACCTGCTCGTGATACCAATCCAGCTCGCAGAAATAAATGAAGGGGAATACCCGCAAGGAGTTCCTCCCGATGCTTACGGTGAAACCGTTTGGCAGGGCGCCTACGTCTTTGACATCTCTTTGAGTGGCGGTTTGGTGCTTAAGGGAGGAATAACCCATTGCGAAAATGAGGGGAGCCAGTGGAGCGATTGGTATTCCAGCTATTGGTATTCCGTCAAAAGGTCTCTCTACATCGAAAACGTGCTCTACACTATCTCAAACGGACTTGTAAAAATGAATGACTTGGCAAATTTGAGCGAGATAAATAGTGCCCAACTGTCAACACCAGTTGAATCTCCTTGGGATTATTACCCGATGGGTGTGTAATATCGTCAATGCTCAGATTATCCTCGGTTCTTGGACATTCTGCGTCATTTTTTCTTAGACACTTTCTCTATCCGTTCTACAGCATTGATTTTTCGCATCATGTCTAGCACAGATTCAGGGACAAGATGCTCCCACTTCTCACCTCTGAGCATCCGGTCACGAATCTCCATCCCTTGGTACTCCTTGCGTCTGAACGGCGGCGGGGCCCGAACTTCGTATCCAGCCTCCTTGAACAACCGCTGGACCCAAGGGTTGCCTGAATAAACAACCGAAAACTCTGGCGACAAAGAGACGACATGCGGAGCCCATCTCTTGTCATCGTGGACATCGGGAATCTGGACGATGTGGATGCGCGAGCGGTCGACCCTCGCTTCCTTCAAGGCCTTCTCGATCATGAGCACGCGCTCGTCTGCTGTGAAGGGGTTTTCAAACGTGTAGCCCTCTTGAGAACTCCCCACACCTATAATCAGCTCATCGACTTCTTGGAGGATCTGCCTGACGACTTCGATGTGGCCTTTATGAACAGGCTGAAAACGGCCGACCATTATGGCTAGCGTCGCCACTACACCACCCTAAAAATGTTGGTCCTTACTCTAACTTATAACTCGCTAACCCGCCGAAATCCTCTTTGACGCTTCTATTTTTTCTTGGGCTTCGTCTGGTCGAACTTTTCCCAGTTCTTGACCCATTCCGGCCTTATCTTGCCTAGCTTTTGCATGACCATCGCTCTGATCTCTCCCGTCGACATTTGGTTCCGCGCGGCCTTTTCGACATCGTCCGCGATGCTCGCGGCAACGTCAGCGGGGGCCCCAACAGCAATGCACGATTTAACTATTTTTTGGCGCTGGAATGGTTCGGCCTTCCCATTCTTCTTCACAACCTGAACCGCCACCTGACTCCCAATCACTTTATGCATCTGGACTTAAAAGTGAAACCTTTTTCAACAGAAGGGGAATTTGTGTCAAGGGCTCATTATGCAGATGGCAGAAGCCAAGCGTGGGAAGATCACGCCTGAGATTGAGGCGGTGGCGAGAGACGAGGGTAAACCGGCCGAGTTCATCATGCAGGGGCTGGTTGCGGGCAGGCTGGTCATCCCTCGGAACATCAGGCGCGATGGCGTTCGAGTCAAGGGGATAGGCGAGGGGCTGCGCACGAAGATCAATGCAAACGTGGGGACATCGCCGGACTACGTGAACATCGACGAAGAGATAGAAAAAGCGAGGGTCGCGGTCAAGTACGGCGCAGACACGGTGATGGACCTCAGCATTGGCGGCGATATAGATGAAGTAAGGCGCAGGATTCTCAAGGCAGTGCCAGTGCCCGTGGGGACAGTGCCGATCTATCAGGCAGGTATCGAGGCGGCCTCCCACGGCGATGTAGTAGACATGAGTTCGGACGACATCTTCAACGCGATTCGAAGGCATGCCCAAGATGGCGTTGATTTCGTCACTGTGCACTGTGGCGTGACCCGCGCGGCGGTAGAGGCCCTGAAGCGGAGCGGGCGTTTGCTCGATGTCGTCAGCCGTGGCGGTTCATTCTTGGCCGCTTGGATCGTCCGTCACGGCGAGGAGAATCCGCTGTACAAGGAGTTTGACTACCTGCTAGAACTGGCCCGTGAATTCGACTTGACCCTGAGCTTCGGGGACGGGATGCGCCCGGGGTGTCTAGCAGACGCGTCTGATGTGGCGCAGTTCCAAGAGCTGCTCACGCTCGGGGAGCTGGTGGAGCGGGCTCGAGCGAAGGATGTGCAGGTCATTGTGGAAGGGCCAGGACACCTTCCATTGGACCACATCGAAGCCAACGTCAGGATCGAGAAAGCTGTATGCAAAGGGGCGCCGTTCTACGTGCTTGGACCACTTGTCACCGACATCGCCCCGGGGTACGATCACATAACTTCAGGTATAGGAGGCGCCCTCTCTGCAGCGTTTGGCGCAGATTTTCTTTGCGTGGTTACACCATCCGAGCATCTAGCGCTTCCCACAGTGGACGATGTCAAAGATGGAGTAATCGCAGCAAGAATCGCGGCCCATGTTGCAGACATTGTTAAAATTGGGGGGGAAGCGCTTAAACTGGATTCAGAAATGGCAAGAGCGCGAGCATCATTAGATTGGGAAAAGCAGTTTAATTTATCGATAGACCCAGAGAAAGCAAGAAGGCTTCATCGAGGGAGCACAGAGGGTAGGGGAGAATCTTGCTCGATGTGTGGAAGGTATTGTCCGATAAAACTTCTAGCTCAGTTTATGGGAAAGCCTGAACCACGCAGAATCCGATGCTGGTAGGAAAGTTTAGGAGGCAAAAGTTTCGTGATCTCATCAACAACTTTTTTAGACCAACCAGGACATGAATAATCAGCAAAGAAAAAGTGGACGCCTACCTCAAGAAAACACGATGATTTATTCGAGAAATCGTAGTTTTTCGAAGGCTCGTTCTGCGATAGTCTTAAGAACCGAATATACAACAAATTGAAGGGCACATCATGAAGTTGTTCACAGCAGGTCCGGTCGCATGCAGGCCCGAGGTCCTTGAGGAGATGCGCCGCCAGATGTTCAGCCACCGGAGCAAGGAGTACAAAGAGCTACACAGTCAGACGGTACAAAGGCTGCAAAAATTCCTCGAAACCTACAATCAGGTCTTCCTTTTCACAAGCTCAGGCTCAGGTGTGATGGAGGCCACCGTTCGAAATTGCGTCGAGCGTAAGCTCCTGTGCTGCATCAACGGAGAGTTCGGGAGGAGATACGCCAAAATCGGAGAGTCGAACGGCAGGGAAGTCGTGCCTCTTGAAACAGAACTCGGCAGCCCCACGACGCCGGATCTCTTGGACGAGAAGCTCTGCTCGGTCCCGGATGTCGAGACAGTCACGATAACATACAACGAGACCAGCACAGGCATGATGAACCCGCTCCCGGAGCTCGCCAAGGTCGTCAAGGAGCACGGGAAGCTCCTCTTCGTGGACACCGTGAGCGCGATGGGCGGGGTTGAGCTCAAGGTCGACGAGTGGGGTATAGACGTTTGCTTCGCGAGCTCCCAGAAATGCTTCGGGATACCACCGGGGCTGGCCATCGCGAGCGTGAGCGAGGAGGCCCTGAAAAAGTCAGAAAGCGCCCGGAACAAGGGGTGGTATTTCGACTTCAAGCTATACGAGAAATATCAGAAGGAGCAGAGCGGCACCCACATGACCCCTGCAATCCCGCAGATAGCGGCGCTGAACAAAGAACTCGAGATAATAGAAGCGGAAGGCGGCAAGGAGAAACGTCTGGAGTTCTGCGCCGGGCGTATGCAGAGGATCAAACAGGGTGTTGAAGATCTCGGTCTTTCCCTCTTCCCGCGGAAAGGGTACGAGAGCCCGACCATAGCTTGCGTGAACGCTCCCGCGGGGATGAGCGGGCTCGATGTTTACGAGAAGATGCGGGGGCACGGGTTCGAGCTGGCCAAGGGGTACGGCCCATTAAAGGAGCGGACCTTCAGGATAGGGAACATGGGTTACATTCACCTGGAGGACATCGATGAGATGCTTCAGGCGTTGAGCGAAGTAATTAAGAGATAGAAAGTTGCGGGTTGTTTAGCTCCTGAGCTCGATCTCGATTGCCACTTCCTCGGGTACCTGGACGCGCATGAGCTGGCGAAGGGCGCGCTCGTTTGCTTGCATGTCGATGAGGCGCTTGTGTATCCGGAGTTCCCATCGATCCCATGTTATAGTCCCCCCGCCATCTGGTGACTTCCGCGTTGGGACAACGATCCTACGCGTTGGGAGGGGTATGGGTCCCGAGATTTTAATCCCCACTCGCTCCGCTATTCCTGAGATCTGCTTGCAGACCTCGTCCAGCTTTTTGGAATCAGGACTGGATAGCTTTATGCGTGCCATCTGCAAAGTTATCCCTCAACCCTACTTGTGGGAGAGTGAGATAAAAGACTTGGCTACTTCGCTGGAACTATGTCTATACAGACACCCGCAGCAACCGTCATGCCCATGTCTCGAATTGCGAACCGACTGAGCTGTGGGATTTCGGAGGCTTTCTCGATCACCATTGGCCTGGTAGGAATGACCTTTATCGTCGCCATATCGCCCTTCTTTATAAAGTCCGGTTTCTCTTGAATTACCTGTCCAGACTTCGGGTCTAACTTTTGGGTTATCTCCGAGATAGTACATGCCACCTGCGCGGTGTGCATGTGGAAGACTGGCGTATACCCCGCTGCTATCGCTGTCGGGTGTTGAAGCACGGCAATACGCGCTGTGAACTCCTTCGCAACCGTGGGCGGAGTCTTCGGGTGGCCTGCAACGTCGCCTCGCTTCACCGCTGTTTTATCGATGCCGCGGATGCTGAAGCCTATGTTATCCCCTGGCTCGGCTTGAGGTATCGATTCATGGTGCATCTCGATTGACTTTACTTCGCCGCTGACGCCCGCTGGCTCGAACACAATTGTGTCGCCGACTTTCAGTATACCTGTTTCGACCCTGCCAACTGGCACAGTGCCGACTCCTGTGATCGAGTATACATCTTGGACTGGTAGTCGAAGCGGCTTACCAGTAGGCTTTTCAGGGACGGTGAAGTTGTCGAGCGCGGCGAAAAATATCGGTCCGGTATACCACTTTATCTTGTCGCTGGGTTTTGTCACGTTTTCACCGTAGAAACCCGCCGCTGGCACGAAAGCGAACTTCTCAGGGTTCCTATAACCAACAGCTCTCAACAGATCGGTCACTTCAGACTTGAGCTTGTTGAACACATCTTCTTTGTATCCAACAAGGTCCATCTTGTTTATCACTATAACCAACTGTCCAACGCCGAGGGTGAATGCGAGGGCCGCGTGCTCTCGGGTCTGGGGCATGATGCCGTCGTCTGCCGCCACGACCAAAATCGCGGCATCCGCTTGGCTCGCGCCGGTGATCATGTTTTTAACGAAGTCGCGGTGTCCGGGAGCGTCTATGATAGTGAAGTAGTACTTATCTGTTTCGAATTTCTTGTGAGCTAAATCGATCGTTAATCCCCTCTCTCGCTCTTCCTTAAGGGCGTCCATCACCCAGGCAAATTTGAACGTCTTGCCCTTGTCGCCCATGGCCTCGAACTTTCTTATCTCCTCTTCTTTCACAACTCCCTTTTCGTATAACATCCTGCCCACTAGCGTAGACTTACCATGGTCCACATGGCCTATTGTTACTAGGTTCAGGTGTGGTTTCGCCATTTTTTTACCTCCTTCTTCACTCAGCTATTTCAATTCACGTGTATATTTAAAAAGCCTTTGGGTTCAAGTACAGGGGCGGATAGTTCACAAATATTTCCTATCTAGCCCCCCTTGCTATACGCTCGGTTTCGTCCTTGCGCGATACAGCGAAACTCTTCATGTCATTATTTGCAGCGAGGATGAGCTCGTCCGCTAAGCATTCTTCCATCGGCTTTTTATCGGTGAACGACGTTGCGAAAGCCCCCGCCGCCAAATTCCTCAGTGCAATGTCGAGTCTTCGTTGAGGAGCGGAATCGACAGCAACGTAATAAGTCATCCCTCCGTAACTTATGCGCGTCGTCTCGTCACGCGGGGCTGAGTTTTGAACCGCGTCTATCAGTATTTGAATGGGGTTTTTCTTCGTTCGCTCTGCAACTCTCCTGAAAGATTTTTTAACGATGTTGTAAGTCTTGTGTTTTTTTCCACACGCCCCTTCTCCGCGAATCACCTTGCCTTTGAGTTTTCCTGCGCCGGGTCCAGACCGCATGATTTTGTTTATCAGGCGTTCGACAATTGATATCTTTGATTTCCCAAATTGCTTGTGCGCATGTTTTCCCCCGTCATGTAAAACTAGCGGGGGTTCCAAGCGAATGTACTGTTTAAGCCCAGGATCCTTTATCTCAACATCTTCGATTGTCCATTCATCAAAATATTTGAGCGCCAAGTCATCACCGAGTTGGTTTCTCCTTCCGCCCCTTCACAAGTTCTTTCAGTGAAACACTATTCACCTTTGTAATTTTGTATCGGACTCCGGGTATGTCGCCATATGCTCCGCCCTTCGCTCCCCCTATGCCTTCGATCACAACTTCATCATGCTCATCTATGAACCCAATCGCGCCGTCACCGGGAGCGAATGCCGTGACCTGGCGCCCGTTTTTGACCAGCTGAATTCTACAACATTTCCGAATAGCGGAGTTGGGTTGTTTGGCCTCGATTCCGACTTTTTCGAGGACGATGCCCTTGGCCTGCGGTGAACCCTCGAGAGGGTCGGCTTTTTCATCGAGCATCAATACTCGGCGCTGGTACTGGGGACTCTTCCACCTGAACTTCTGTCGCTCTGAGCGCACCTTCCTAGCCGCAAATTCTCCTCTAGGGACTCCCATTTGGTCACCTTGAACTAATAATAGTTTCAAACCTAAAAGCTCACGCAATTAATATGTCGTGAATTCCGTAGTAACGATGGGCAAGTTTTTTCGCATTTTGGATCTTCCTACCCTTCGTTCCGATGACTATCCCCTTCTCCTGCTTTTCGACTGTCATTATCGCAACTCTTTTACCATCGTGCTCGACTACGTTGATGTTTTTGATCTTGGCAGGCACGAAAGTGTTTTTTAAAAACTCTGTTATGTCATCCGAGTACTCAATTACTTTTATGCTTTTTCCGATAGCTTGTCTCACCTTTCGTATTTTGTCCCCTCTTCCCCCTATCGCGATTCCGATATCTCCTTTTTTCACCACAAATATGATTCTATTTTCACTCTCGTCGATTACACAATCATGTACCCGAGCACCGGTCGTCTCTTCAAAAAGAGTAATGTAGCGCATCTCATCGGAAGTGAGTTTGATGGTCATTTGTGTGCCCCCAGACCTAGGATATTTGAGCTTCCCTCCTCTGCAACTGCCAATACACTTACCAAGAACGGCTTGCTGCACGCCAGCCCGAGTTCCCCACTATTTCCATCAAAAGTATAAACAGGTACATTTGCTAGCCTCGCATAATGTTCTATGTCTGCGCGAAATTCCAGCTTGCAATTTGACGCCACAATAATCAACTTGGCATGTCCGCGCTTAAGCGTTTTTAATGATTTATCCGCACCGATGACGACCTTTCCTGTGGTAATAGCCCGCCTGATTTCCTTACTTACTTCCACCTTCCGTCTCCCTCCGCATCACTAGCTCCACTGAACCAGTACCCAGTGGTATAGGTTGCCCAGCGATGACGTTTTCGATTATGCCGTCAAGCCTGTCTTTTTCACCGCGTACGCAAGCATCCAGCAGGTGCTTAGTGGTGATTTCAAACGAGGCCCGCGCGAGTACGCTGGCCTTTTCCCCGCTGACACCGTGCCGCCCAACCTGCATCAATTCACCGGATGTCGTCATCATATCCGCCACAAGCATGATGTGTCTAAGATCTACTTCGAGCCCCTGTTCGTCAAGTGTCTTTACCGTCTCACTGATTACAGCGTTCCTCGCGGCTTCTATGCCAAGGACCTCCTCAATTTCGTGTATGTTATTCGTCACCGTTCTGGTCTGGTCGACTTCCGGCATCGCCAGTACATCAGCTAAGTTGGAGCCCTCGGTGTATACCACATATTCGTCTTTTTCCATCTTTACAACTACGCGGGTGATTCCCTTGATACCTCGCAGCGGCAGGGTCCTAACCTTCGTCGCGAGTTTGCGCAGCTCCGCTAAAGTCGCTGTTGAAGGCTTCATGCGCAGTTTGTATCCACCAATGCTTACGTCTATTTTAAGCGCATCTTTTATGGTGGATGCAGCTTTTGTAGGCGTTAGTTCTCTTCGTTGCAGATGAGAACGGTTTAGGTTTACAACAAAAACCATGTTGATCAAATCGGCCTCGGTTTGCAGAGCAAGGTCTTCCACCGTGGTCAACTCTATCTTTTGAGCGAATTCACGGGCCTTTTCTTTGCTTTTAGCGAATTTCTCTTTCAAGAAAATCGTCATCAGGGGAGCGGATGGCGCCTTTCTAGCGTCGATTATCTCTATGATCCTGGGCAATCCGAGTGTCACATTCAGTTCCGCCACTCCAGCGTAGTGGAAAGTTCGCAACGTCATCTGAGTTCCGGGTTCACCTATTGACTGCGCTGCCACGGTGCCAACGGCTTCGCCAGGTTCCACCATAGCATTGGCATACGCCTGCTTGACGAACCCGATTATTTCTTCGAGCTGCTCGCGCATTATTGCCCGCTCTTTGCTTACACGTAGTAAATTTCCCTGCAGTTCGCGGATTATGGACTCAGACACCTCTCCGCTGAGCTTATTGACCGCAGATTTTATAGTGTCGGGGGATACTCCTGCCATTCGCTACCCTCCAATTATTCGTTCAATCAGCTTTTCCACGTTGACAGCCTTCCCCTTGTCGCTACGTGCCGGGTCTACTCCATCTTCGCCGTAGGTAAACTGAACTATCGCGCCGCGGTCATCCCGCACCGTGCCATCGTATTCAACACGAAGGTCCTGTAGGGCGTTTATAAGACGGCGCTGCATGTAACCGCTCTGGGCAGTTCTAACTGCAGTGTCAACTAGACCCTCCCTTCCACCCATCGCATGGAAGAAGAATTCTATGGGATCGAGTCCCCCCTTGTAGCTCGAGCTTACGAACCCACGAGCTTTGGCACCTAAGTCGTCAGGTTTGTAGTGGGGCAAAGTGCGCCTTCTGTACCCTCGGCTTAGACGTTCTCCGCGCACTGATTGCTGACCAACGCATGCTGCCATCTGGGTAAGATTAAGCATGCTGCCTCGCGCACCTGTCCTTGCCATAATTACGGCATGGTTATCAAGTCCGAGGTGTTTCTCCGCCATCATGCCAGCCGAGTCCCTGCTTTCAGCGAGGACCTCCATTATCCTCATTTCCAATGTTTCGCGCAGAGAGCGGCCGGCCAAGGGTTCAAGCTCACCTGCATTGTAGATCTCGATTAATTTGTTCACCTTCTCTTTCGCTTCCGCTATTATCTCGTTTATCCTATCTTTTGCTTCTGACGGGATATCTTCGTCGTCGATACCTGTTGTGAAACCAAACGTCATCGCCGCTGCAATCGAAAGCTTGGTTACTTGATCTAGGAATTCTCGGGCTGCTGTTGTTCCATAATCTTTCACAACTCGATCTAATATTTCGCATCGGTCGAGCGCCTTGTAGCTTCGCGCGTCAATGACTCCGTTCAGCAACTGTCCATCACGGATGACGACATACGCGTCTATCTCGCAATCTTCTGCCTTGCAACGGGCGCAGTTCTCGCATATTTTCGCCTTAAATGTAATGTTCAACCCCTTAGGCAGAAACATGCTGAAAATCTGTTTGCCCGTCCAGTATTCAGTTCCTTTCTCCTTCACGGCCGGTTTGGGAAGGTCGGGGAATATTCCAACGTATGCAAGAAGTTGTTGCGCCTGCTCCCTCGTCAATCGCGTCCCTTTGTGTGTTAGCAGATAGGCCCCCGTTATGTGGTCCTGAATCCCTCCGATGATAGGACCTCCGAACCTAGGCGAGAGGATTTGTTCTTGAACTCTCATCAAGATGCGAGCTTCAGCTTGGGCCTCCTCGTTTTGGGGGACATGTACATTCATCTCGTCGCCATCGAAGTCTGCATTGTAGGGAGGACAAACACTCAGGTTAAGTCTAAAGGTGTGTCCTGGGAGAACCCGAACTTCGTGAGCCATGATGGACATGCGATGCAACGAGGGTTGGCGGTTGAAAATCACGATATCGCCGTCCTTTGAGTGGCGCTCTACTATAAATCCAGGCTCAAGCTTATTCGCGATCTCTTCGCGGTCAGCGTAGCGGAGGTCGTAACGTTTGCCGTCAGGGCTAGTAACATTGTTTGCGCCAGGGTAAATGTCGGTACCCCTACGCACGAGGTTACGCAGCTCTTCGATATTGTGCTCGGTCACTCGGACAGGAATCGTTAAGGTCCGAGCAATGTATTCAGGGACCCCAATCTCATTTATGCTTATGTTCGGGTCAGGCGATATCACTGTCCGTGCAGAGAAGTCCACACGTTTGCCTGAGAGATTCCCTCTGAAACGCCCTTCTTTTCCTCTGAGGCGTTGAGCTAGCGTGCGCAGGACCCGACCAGATCTGTGCCTAGCGGGCGGAATCCCTGAAACGCCGTTATCGATATATGTCGTGACATGGTACTGCAATAGTTCCCATAGATCTTCCACGATAAGGTGGGGAGCACCCGCCTCGATGTTTTCGGCCAGTCGCTGGTTTATGCGTATGATGTCGACCAGCTTGTGGGTCAAGTCATCTTCAGAACGTACTCCAGATTCAAGAGTTATACTGGGCCTTACCGTTACTGGGGGTACGGGCAAAACTGTGAGGACCATCCACTCGGGCCTCGCAACTTTTGGATCTATCCCGAGCAGCAGCGCTTCGTCGTCTTTTATATTTTCAAGCCGCTCGCGCACATCGCTGGACGTCAAGAGGTTTTTACCTTCCATGAAGGTGGTCGGTTTCTCAAACTTTACCTTCAATTGTTTTTCTCCACAATGAGGACATTTTTCGACCGTAGTCGCGCTTCTGATCACTTGTTCGGATATCTCCCACCATTTCCCCTCATCCCGCTTGGTGTTCTCAAGTTGCTTCCGAAATTCCTCAAGTTTTTGGGGTGATAACAATATTCTGCTGCAGCTTTTGCATGTGGCACGTAAACAGTCGTAAACTGTATCAACATAACCAACATGGATCGCCGGTCTCGCTAGTTCAACATGACCGAAATGCCCAGGACATTCGCCAGCGCGAGCACCACATGTTCTGCATCTCAGACCAGGGTCGACCACGCCGAGCCTTGAGTCCATCAACCCCCTCTCTATCGGGTACCCATCCTCGTCATATGTGTCTGCCGCGATGACTTTGGTCACCGATATCTTGCGTATATCATCTGGCGACATCATGCCGAAGTTTATGCTATCAATCACTTTTGGAATTTTCATCACATCAATCACCTACGCCCTATCCCTCAACCGTAATCGTGGCGACATGCACATGGATTTCAGCTCGTCCACGAGCAACTTGAACGCATACGATATTTCAACTCCGTAAATTTCTGAGTCCTCCTCACAGAGGGGGCAGTACACGCGGTCCCTGCGCTTATCTTGGACAGCAAAACTCCCACATTTGCCGCACACGAACCCGGTATATCGATCGGATGCGTCCAGTAGACGTTCCCTCAGTAGCATCGCAGCACCGTGACCGATCAAACAATCGCGCTCCATCTCCCCAAAGCGCAGCCCACCCTCACGCGCCCTGCCCTCTGTCGGCTGGTGGGTTAGAACCTGCACCGGCCCACGTGACCGGGCATGAATTTTGTCGGCTACCATGTGATGGAGCTTCTGGTAATAGCATACCCCTATGAAAATATTGACAGGAATCATTTCACCGGTTATCCCGTTGTACAGGACTTCTTCGCCCGTGTGTTTAAATCCATAAGAATTCAGCCTCTCACGCAACTGTTCTTCGCGTTCCCCACTGAAGGCCGTGCCATCAATTCGTTCCCCAGCTGATGCTCCTACTTTTCCAGCTATCATCTCTAGCAATTGTCCCACCGACATGCGCGAGGGGATAGCATGCGGATTCACAATTATGTCAGGTGTTATCCCGTCTTCCGTGAAAGGCATGTCGGAACCGTCCATGATTATCCCTATCACACCCTTCTGCCCGTGTCTGGATGCTAGTTTGTCGCCGATTTCTGGTATTCGTAGGTCTCTCACCCGAATCCTCGCGAACTTGTCGCCTTCGGGCGTCGAGCTGAGTAGAGCTATGTCGGCAATGCCCTTTTCGCTCGGCCTCATTCTAACTGAGCTGTCTCTGCGTCCATGTTCAACGGCGAGGCCAAATTCATCTACCTCCTCCAAGAACCGCGGCGGGCTCGTTCGCCCGATCAAGATGTCCTCGCCCTGAACCTCGGATTCGACTTCAACTATGCCATCTTCACCTAGTTTTCGGTAGAGGCTTGCCTCAGCATATCCCCTGATTTCTTCGCCTGGGATCTCAAACTTGTCCTCTTGGCCTCCTGGATAACGCCCTTCTTCCGCCTCATATACCCTGTAAAACGTCGTCCTTCCCATGCCCCGGTCGATGGAATCCTTGTTCACTATGAGCGCATCTTCCATGTTGTAGCCGCCGTACGAAGCAATCGCTACAACGAGATTTTGTCCCGCGGGCCTGTTATCGAAACCCACCGCATCCATCACCATCGTTTTGACAAGTGCTACGTGCGGGTTGTGCAGGAAATGCCCTCTTGTATCTGCACGCATGTGGATGCTGGTGGTCGTAACTCCAAGTGCCTGCTTTGCCATGTTCGCACCGTACGTGTTACGCGGCGATTGGTTGTGTTCAGCGTATGGGACGAGAGCCGCGCTTATCCCCAACATCACTAACTGGTTAAGCTCAAGATGGGTGTGCTCCGGAGTCAATTCCTCTTCAGAAATCGCCATATAGGTGTTTTCTTCCTCTTCGGAATCTAAATATTCCACGACACCCTCCATGATTAAATCCCGCCAGGTCAGCTTCTCCGCCTTGACATTTTCAAGAATTTCGGGAGTCAGCCTTGATTTGCCGCCCTCAACAACGATCACCGGCCTGCGTACCCTACCAGCATCTGTGTTCACTCGCACATCGTTTGTGTCCTCTCTGTAAGCTATGTTGACTTGTTCGTCGATGGTTCCTTTTCGGCGATGGCGTCTGAGTTCATCTACCAGCATTTTCCCATTGTCCATTATCCCCGCTAAGCGCCCATTGATGTACACTGCAGACCCTCCCTTCCGTTCGCTGCCTTTCTCTATCCTGGTGACGCCGAGTTTGCGCATCAAACGCTCCACTTTGTCCTCCTCAGTCCCAGTCGATATTTCGGCCATCAGCGCTAGGTTTTTGACCAACCCACAATTGGGTCCCTCCGGGGTCTCGCATGGGCATATCCTTCCCCAGTGAGTTGGGTGTAGGTCACGCGCTTCGAAGTGAGGCTGGCTCCTGCTGAGGGGAGACACTACACGTCTGAGGTGAGAAATTGCAGCGATGTAGTTCGTTCGGTCCAAAAGCTGGCTGACCCCAGTCCTCCCGCCCGGCCAGTTGCCAGTGGCCAGCGCGTGTCTGATTCTCTCGGTCAGCACATCTGCTCGCGCGGCCGTCTTTACATTAAGTTCTCTACCCCTTGCAGTCGCCCTCTCAAGCTGGTACTTGATGTCCCTCGTAAGGTTGAGAAAAGCTAGCCTGAACACGTTTTCGAGGAGATCACCGGCTAGCTTCAAGCGTTTGTTTGCGTAATGGTCCTTGTCGTCTATCTCTCTTCGTCCCAGCCCGAGTTCGATTACTTGCTCCATCATCCGCCCCAAGTAGTATGTCTTGTTGACGCGATCATTCGGCTTTGAACCTATGTGGGGTAGAAGATATCTGTCGAGGACCTCCCGCGCGCGCTGCAACCGGTATTCCCTTGTCTGCCCGATTGCCACCCTCTTTCCTATCACGTCGAGAGCATCTTCTTGTGTTTTTACGTCAATGGCTTCCTGCAGGTTTTCGAAAAGCTCTCGAATAATCTCGGGGTCTTCTGACACGGCTTCGACGATCTCTTTGTCGCTCTCCAGCCCCAGAGCTCGCATGATGACAACGAATGGCACTTGGCCAGGAACAGCCGGGAACGAAACCCGCAGCAACCCGTCTCGTTTTCGCTCGGCCACTACCAGCGCCCTGAATCCATGCAGGGTCGAGAAGACCTTAGCCACCTCGGTCCCCATTCGCTCATCACGTTCGACTAGAATTGAGTTGGACGCGAGATCCTCTTGAGCGACGATCACGCGTTCCGAGCCATTGACGATGAAATACCCGCCGGGGTCAAGCGGGTCTTCGCCAGCCTCGTTTATAAGCTGTTCCCTGTTAAATCCGTTAAGTTTACAAATTTTTGACTTGAGCATAACGGGCAATTCTCCGATATAGACATCATCGAAGGGCAGGTCCTTCCCGTTTTTAGAAATGGCCATCTCAAGCCAGATGGGTGCGGTATAGCTAATGTTGCGCAGCCTCGCTTCACTCGGGAATACCGAGCGGCGGGAACCATCAGCTTCCTTGATGATAGGTGACTCAATATTCACCCGGCCAAATTTTACTTTGACCCCTTTGATGTCCAGCTCTATGCCAGCTATTTCGTAAATTACCTGCTGGATTCCGCGATTAACAAAATCATTATAAGAATCGAGGTGTTGGCGTACAAGACCTTTCTCCTTAATAAAAGCTTCTACAAGCGGCCAAGTGTCTTGCATTCAATCGACCTATCCCTTTATCACGTACCTGTAAACTACAGCCTCACCCGCTGTCTGGCTGATGCGGGTAATTTTGATCACATCTTCGGGCTTGGCACCAATTGCTTTGGCCGCCGGGTCTGAACTCTTTATCAGCGGAAGTTGGCGGAGGTGAATCTTATAGCGTTCAAGAAGCTCGTCTACTTTGCCTTTCGGCAGAATTTCGTGTTTTGGCACCAGCACGTGCCGCCCAACGTCAGGTTCCTCAGGCATGTTTTTCCCCGCTTTTCGCAGACGGGCCCGGCGGGATTCGAACCCGCGGCTCCCGGCTTAAAAGGCCGGTGCGCTAACCAGACTGCGCTACGGGCCCCCAGAAAGCGGCGTAAAATCTCCTTTTTATATCTTTCGCCGATTTAAAATCATTAGAACTGTTTTTAAGGCTTTCGAAAGGGGGGTACTGTTAACTTAATGGGCGTAGGATTGAAAAAAGGCGACAATTAAAAATATTGCACCGACAATAGCTAAACCAAGGAATATCTCCGGGTATAATCGCCTAATGATCCAACTTATGATAAATCCGACTAAGCCCAAAATCAACAAAAATATGCCAGTAATAACACATACTGAATACAAGTCATCATTTGTCATGGTTTTCAATCTTTTATTGGCTTTCTGAAACTTTAAAAGTAATTAGGAGTGTGGGTATGGTAGACAGCATTGCAAAGGCCTTAGACGAATGGCTAAAAGATATTGCCAATGCAATCAGAGGAAAATGGATTTAGAAATTATTCATTGTTTCGTGTTTAGTTGCCAGTTCTATCAGATCGCCCCAACCATCATTTATGTTTAAGTTTATCCCCGTCACTTCCGCCGGTGTTTTTCCGTTCAAGCTTTGATGTGGCCTCACAAAATTGTAATGCACAAACCAACCCTTTAGTGTCCCCTCAGTTCTATTAACTTACATACAAAAATTTTAGAGCAGATACACCCCGTTAAATAAGAATACCTCGGATTCATGTGGCGCCCATCGGCGGAGCATTTAGCTCCTTGGCCGGGATTTGAACCCGAGGCGCAGACTCGACAGGCCTGCATGTTAGACCGGGCTACACCACCAGGGCCCATATCAGATATTGAGGAACGGGATAATTAAGTTTTTCAAGTGGGCTGGCAGCGTCTCGGATTTCCCGCAGGCTCTCGCACTGTAGTACCGTCCGAATCGCTGACGTGCTTAACTTCTGGGATCAGACGAGTCCAGGTGTTGCCACATCGCTGTGACCGCCAGCCCAAATAGTCCTTGTTTTCTAAACTTAAAAGATGTGGTCCCGCGGGGGAGATTTGAACTCCCAACATGCCGGTTTCGGCTTGGGTCTTTGGCCCGCCTGATGGCGAACAGCCGACCACTCTAACCAGGTTGAGTTACCGCGGGACCAATAAGATTTTGGAACTCCTGTTATTAAAATTTCACCCTAAGAACTGTAGTTCCCAACAACTTTTCCTTTTGCGAGATGTCATTATTCGTGAACGTTTGATATAGTCTTGCATTTTCACATAAGAAATTCGTGTAACCTCCGGACAGCGTTCAACTTTTCTCTCTGCCCGACCTTGGCTCCCTCGACAGAGCTTTCGAGTATCTCTATTGTTTTCTGATACGTGCCCCTGTCGACCGGGTATGGTATTCCGTCCTTTCCCCCGTGCGCGAATGAAAAAAGTACTGGGTCTTTCCAAGAAGGCGACCTACCGTAGATGAGGTCGGATACAAGGGCCAGCGCTCGAACCGCCTTTGGGCCAATCCCCCTTATCGACACGAGTTCCTCATAGTTCTCAGGTTGAAGCTCATACGCTCTTTGTAGCGCTGCAACCGTTTGCTTTGTCAACTTTGTTATCGTGTGCGGCGTCGGCATGATTAGCTTCATCACCTGTGGGTTTCTCCCAAAGTACTCATCGAGCGATCGCTGCTCCGCATCACGCAGATTGAGCATCAATCTTTGGGGGTTATCGTGCACCAGATTGACGCTCGCCTTGCGCGCCTCCTCGCTTTCATGCGCAGTCATGTCGAGCACCACTTCCTCCCTGCGGTCGCCGATGATACCTGAGTGTGGCTCCTCAACGAAACTGCGGACATCTTCCGAGAGCCAATGGTAGCGCCGGGCCGTTCGCTCGCGCATTCCCTGCTGCACCACAACCCAGTCCCCGTCCTCGCTGAGCACGAAAGTGTGGTGGTAAAGCTGGTAACCGTCTTGCACGCAGGCATTGTCGACCTTGGCCGCCATTCGGCTCGCGTATTTCAATTTTTCAATTTTTTGAGATGAGATGGAAAAAATATCTGAGGACTTTTGAATCTCGCTCGGCGTTTGCTTCGAGACTTTGCCCTTTCCTCCGCACACCGCGATGCCCAGCTCCTCTGGTTTTATCGCCTCTTTTAGGGCGCCCATCGTTGTGGTGGTCAGGCCTGAACTGTGAAAGTCGAAGCCAAGCACACATCCAAAAGCCTGCAAGAAAAATGGATCACCAAGCCTCCTGAGAAATTCCTGCCTTCCGTACTCGTACACTATGGTTTCACTGATTGTCCCGCCAAGAAGTTTCATCCGGCTGAACAACCAAGGTGGGCATTTACCGCCGTGCAGGGGGAGCTCAGCAACACCAACTCGCTTCATATGAATCAATTTGTTTTTTTGACCTGATTAAAACTAGTCTCAACTAACATAGGCAGAAAAACGTAAAATCGCCGGGGTGGATTGGCCACTAGTAGTCATTTGGTCGCGTAGTAGCCCGCAGCCTTCTCACGAGCCATCCGCTTCGCGTGCCCCTTCGCGACGAGTTCCATCAGCGCATTGTTCGTCATCCCCTTAGGCATGTGGGACGCGCGCATGATGTCGTCGGCAGTTTTCAGAGAGTCAGGGCTCGTGGCACCGATCTTTTTCAGTGCGTCGTAGGCTTTCTGGGCGTTCGGTGTCAAATCAGCCATTATCTATCACCCCGCTTTTTATTCTCCTCCTCGTTTCGGTGAATTTAGCTTTTGCCTTTTTCATCTCCAGGCTCATGTCGAGCGCCGGGGCCCGCATGGTCATGTAGCTGGACGAGATGATGTCCACCCCAGTGGCAGCGAAGCTCTCCACGTTTGATGGTTCAATCCCGCCAGAGACCTCCAGTATGACTTTTTCCCGCAGACCTTCGTGTTTTAGCATCTCTATCGCGCGGGCTATCTCCGCGGGTCCCATGTTGTCGAGCATCACTATGTCGGCGCCAGCTTTTGCGGCGTCTAGTACCTCCTCTGGCTTTGTCACCTCAATTTCGATTTTTGCTTCGCGGGCGGTTTTGCGAGCGTTACGAACGGCCTCCGAGACCGAACCCACCAGCCTCAGGTGATTGTCCTTGATCAAAATTTGGTCGCTGAGAGTGTAGCGGTGCGGCTCCCCTCCTGCGGCCACTACTGCGCGCTTGTCAAAGTAGGTGAGAAGAGGGGCAGTTTTCCTTGTGGCCGCTATCACGACTTTCGGATTTCTTCGCCTTGCCTGGTCAATCAGCTCACGCGTGGCCGTGGCGATGCCACTCATACGCATGAGCAAGTTCAACATCACCCGTTCCGCAGACAAAATTTTCCGGGCTGGCCCTTCGAGGTGCATCACAACATCTCCGGTTTTAATTTTGGCGCCATCGGACTTGATTGCTCTCGCCTTTACACCCATTTCGTTGAAAGCTATCGTCGTCTCAGCCACACCAGCCAGTATTCCGGCATCGTTTGCGATTACCTCAGCTGTGGCATTGGTTTCGCTTTGCACGAGCGCTTCAGATGTCACGTCTCCGGAGCCTATGTCCTCCGCAAGCATTTCGCGGATTTTTTTCCTCACAAATGCGCTAGTCATGGGCCGCCCTCCCAGAGATCTCTAGCATCCGTTCGGTGGCCTTGCGAGCTTTTGCCGCTATCTCGGGCGGCACGCGCACCACATACTTTGTATCGCGCAGAGCCAAGTAGAGCTTCTCGAGGTTGTGCCGTTTCATCTGCTCGCACACAGCCGTATCCAACGCCGGTATGAACTCTTTGCCGGGAAATTCTCGCCGGAGGCGCTCTACCAGTCCGATTTCCGTGGCGATGATGAACCTCTTTGCGGGCGAGGCCTTGGCTCGGACCAGCATCTGGCTCGTGCTGCAGATGTGGGTGGCTATCTCTTGGACCTCAGGATCGCACTCAGGGTGAACCAGCACCTCGGCGTCCGGGTAGCGCTCTTTCAGCAGCATGATGTCGGCGGGAGAGAACATCCGATGTACATAGCAATAGCCGCGGTCTGGTAAGGGTATGATCTGCTTGTTGCTCCGCCGTTGCACGAACCAGGCCAAATTTCGATCCGGGCCGAAAAGGATTTTTTCCTCGTCCAGGGCGTTGACGATCTGTGGGGCATTGGCCGAGGTACATGTAACATCCGCCTCCGCCCGTGCTTCGGCCAGCGTGTTGATGTAAAGCACGACCGCTGCGTCCGGATGTTTTTGCTTGGCCTCGCGCACGAGTTCTGCGGGTAGCTGGGCAGCCATCGGGCATCGGGCCTCGGGGTCCGGGATAATCACGGTTTTGTCCGGATTAAGCATCGCGGCCGTTTCCGCCATGAAATCTACTCCTGCGAACAGAACCAATCTGGCCTTTACTTTTGTGGAGGCCCTTGCCAGCTCCAGCGAATCTCCGATGAAATCTGCCAGGAGTTGTATTTCTTGCCTCTGGTAGTTGTGGGCTAGGATTATAGCATCTCGCTCGGCTTTGAGCTTTAAGACGGCCTCCCTAAGTTCTTCGGGCTTCATTCTATCCCTCAAAAAGTAGGCGAGCTATCTGGGCTATAAACCTATGTCCCAACCCTGATGATCTCGCTCAGGTTCCGCAGGGTGCGAATTGCTGATAACGCGGCAAGGTAACTTGTCCTGCGACTCTCGGGGAATGGCACGTTTTTGGCCTCGGTGACAAATTCTCCCGACTTCCCTTTGACGCGAATCTCGTGCACATTACGTTTGATAGTGGGGTCTGCAACGATTCGAACTCTCGTTTTATCGAATCCTATACCGGCCAGACTCAAAGTGGCCGCCACATTCACACTCGCCGGGAAAGCCTTCACAGCCCTTCGGGCAGGGCCATCAAATATCACTTTCGGCTGTTTCAGTCCCTTCAAATTAATTCGATGTTTACGGAGGTATTCACCGTATGCGAGCGCAGCAGGCGGCTTGCGCGTAGTCAGAACCACCTCTTGAATCTTGCCTAGCTCCGCAGCCTTTACACCATCAATGCCGAGCACAGCACCCGATGGGATGTAAATTTTGCGACCATTCCGTTCGGCAGCCGTCCGCACACTTTTCAGCAGCTTCTCATCCGCGAATGCCCCAACGCTCATCACCATTAGGTCCTTGCCAGAGCGGAGTATATCCAGCGAGTACTGGTCGACCGCTTGCTGAGAGGCTGCCTCGATGACCAACTCCACAGTCTTGTCGGCGTAGATCTCCGATGTGTTTTTCGCTATTTTTGGCCTCGAGTACAGACCATTCACCAACGCCTCGGACTTCTTGGGCTTCAGGTCGTATACCCAACCAAGCTTTGCGTCACCAGCACGCCCACCGTCTATGGCATTTGCCAACACAGTGCCTATCGCACCGCAGCCTATCAAAGCGACTTTCAATTGAAAAACCTCGTTATCTCTTTGTTTGGGCCGTTTAACTTTTTTCGTTTGCAGACATTTTCAGCTGTGGGCTAAATTTAGAACAATTTCACGAACTAGCCATTCCACGGAGTTTTAAGAGTGGAGATAGAAGGCGAACTGGTAAGGGGGTCACGTTTATTTCGCCATTTTTTATGTCGTTGATCATGGCTGGCAAATCATAGTCGTACTCCTCTCGACACCTGCGGAAGAGCTTCCTGCAATAATATACCGCGTAAGGGATTATTATCTTCAACCCAAATTTAGCCCCCCCGCTATCTAAAATCGGCTCGGCTTCCTTGAGGAGGCGCGGAATCCAGTTGAAGTTGTGCTCCCAGCATTTTATTAGAAGCTCCGAATGCTCGGATGTCATTTTTTCCAGCGCGAAGGGCTCTGCCTTGTTTCTAAGTCCCCCCATTGAGACGAAGAAAAGCGGCACGAGGAAGCTTTCGAATTTTCTCAATCTCTCCACCAACTCTATCGTCAGTTCGATGTCTTTTTCAGTTTCTCCAGGGAGACCCATAATCAATGTGGCGCACGGGTTCCAGTAGTTTTCAGAGAGAATTTCAAATGCATTGACGACCACTTCTGGCCAGTCCTCAGGTTTAAAGGGTTTGCATTTACCTGCCATGTGCTCTTTGATCAGGCTTGGGCTGCCTGTCTCGATGCCGGTTTGGCCGCCCATCGGTATGTCCTCGTTCACGTCCAGCGCGCGTGATATCCCTTCGACGAGGTCTGGCGCGCTCGCAACCGATGAAAGCGCAAAATGGCTGATTCCAACCGCAGTGACACCGGGATGTTTTCTCACGGCCTTGAATAATTCCACCGTGGCTTCCTTATTTACTTCAAGTCCCTTAGCCTTGTATCTCAAAACATCCTCCGCGTGAAGTATCGGCTGCCTGCCTGCCTTCAGGTTAACATCAACTTCTTTCAGGATGCGGTCGACGGGGAGACTTCGATACCACAGAAGTGTCGGCTCGCAAAAATCACAGCCCCTACCACAGCCCCTCGCAATCTCAACGATTCCGTCTACACTCGGTTCTCTGATGACTGGTATTTCCTCTGTGGGGACCAATTCTCCGCGTACGACTTCCGGTAATTTCCCGCCGTTCACGGCACTTTCAAAGAGGGACGGCACAGTCTTTTCACCTTCCCCAATAACTACGCAATCTATCCCAAGCCCCATCCTTGTCTGTTCGTTTTCAAGCTGCCAAGCGCCCGCTCCTCCAACGATGATCTTTGGTCTAAATTTTTTGACGGAAGGATGGTTCAGTGCTTCCCTGAATTTTAAAGCCATGTAGGCCTCGCCGCCGAATAAATGTGTGAAAGTGGAGGTGGCTGGGCCGATTCCTAGCGGGTCGTTTTCTGTGAATCCGATTACTTTAGTTTCCGGGCCAACCACTTTATCCAGATGTTCTGGATGGGCGACGATTATGTCCTCCCTCCGAAAGCCACGGTCAAGTAGCGCCGCTTCGATTTTTCTCGTCCCATTTGGCGCAACCACGACGGAGCCGTCCCCCTTCGTCTCCACGGACGGGCAGAATACTGAGAAGTAAAGGCGGTCTGAGATTATTCCCCGGGGCACACAGGCGCTGAACCCGAGAAACAGATGGCGGTGATACTCGCTCATTAACGTCCTATCTGCGGTGAGTACAATCTTATATCCGGACACATCAACAGCCTCCAGCAGGGGTGCAGGTTTTTCTGCATAGCTATTTTTTATCATAAGATATTTATGTCTTTTCTTATATGGGTAAGCGTGATAAAAATGAGGATGGGCAATCTTATCACGGAGATATCTGGTTTTCTCAACATTCGCGCCACAGGTAGAAGAATTCTTGAAGTCTTGGCGAGAAGCAGGGGCGGGCTTTTGGTGTCCGAGATAGTTGCGCGTAGCAGGAAATCTGAGCGAGCCGTGAGGAATCATTTGAAACTTCTTCTACAGCTTCACCTCATCAGGAGAGAAAGCGTGATCACAAGGAAAGGAAAATTCGCCTATCGCTATCATGTGCCGCGAGCCAATGAGTTAGTTGAATCTACACACGCAGAGGTGCTCCGACAGTTGCGCAGGCTTGAATCATATTTATGAGATATTAGAGATGTTGGGTATTATCAAAGTTACAAGAGCAGTCGAGTGAAAGCCCTACCTCGTTCTTGTTTGTGTTCTCTTGATAAGCGGTTTCATGGCGTAGGGGATTATCAAACTCTCAATGACACCGGAGTTCGGCAATTCATCCCAAAAAACATCTGCCACCGATTCTCGTTGTTCGGGCGCTCTGGAAGCTGAGATAGTGGTGGGGCCGCCGAGATTTGAACTCGGGTCACCAGCACCCCAAGCTGGGAGGCTAGACCAAGCTACCCCACGGCCCCTAGAGAGAACCTTGTTTCACCGACATAAAAACAGGGCGCTCGAAATCAGGACTTGATGGCATTCACTATCTGTCTGTGAGTCTCGTGGGGCGGCTCAACCGTGTTGACAAGATAAACCTCCGTCACGTTAAAAAGTCTCTTGAAAAAATCTTTTCTGAGCCGCAGCTTTCGCTCGTCTCGCACCAGCTGATGGGGATTGCAAAAATCGTTGGTGAGGAGATAATCCAGCGCCTCCTCCGCGGTGAGCTTTCTGATCACCGTTGGGTCCTCCCTGTCCCTCTTGAGCATGATGATTTTTCTGAGCGTAGTCATGGGGATCACACCGCCGCCGCCCACTATCCATCTCACGTTGACGATAGCTCTCCCCCGCTGGTCGAAATGAGCCTTTTCCAGTAGACCTTCGTACTCACCCCATATCTTCCCGATATCAGCCTCGACGTAGCAGTTCTTCTCAGAGCCGAACGCCAAGGGCCCCTGCTCGTACATCCTCACAAAATACCAGTCGTCCGTCACCAACCTAGCGCCTTTCAATCTCAGCAGACCCCACGAGTGGGTCGTCTTGCCAGTGCCTGGAGGTGCTATGATGGAAACTCCCGTTCCTTCCACATCTATCGCCGCCCCGTGGACGGAGTAAATCCCGTGCTCGTCTTCGAGGATATCTCCGGTCACCGCCAGCGCGATGCTCTTTATCCATCCATAGTAGTCGACATTTGTGAGAAAAGCCGTGTTTGTGTAGGGGTCATACTTTACATCGAGCTGGCCCCCTTCCTCGCTCAACACAATGAGGCGACCGTGCGAGCGAGTGTTCTCGTCCATCGTGTAAAAGTTCTCCTCCCACAAATCCTTCACATTTTCCAGCTCGGTCAGGAGCTTGATGCAGCAGCCGTAAATGTTTGCCTTCTTGGTGTACAGGTACCGCTCCAGGTTAAGATTGAAGAGCTTCTCCTTCTCCTCGGGCGTGATCAGTTTGACCTCGTATTTCAAGGAACTCACCAAAACTGCATCTATTTGGGCCTGATATATCCCCACTTTGCGAGGGCTCTACTGAGTTCCTTTTTGGACTTGGCGTACTCACGAAGCGGAACTTTCTCTAATGCAGCATCGATCGCCTGGCGGACCGCAGCTGCCCCCGCTCGTCCACCATCCGGATGTCCCCATATACCTCCGCCCGCTTGGATGACGATGTTGCGCCCAAGCATGTCGATGAGTTCAGGGATTAACCCGGGGTGCAACCCGCCTGAGGTCACTGGGAAGACAGGCTTTGTGCCGTCCCAATCCTTGGGAAGGATGTTCTTGCCTCCTTTGGCCCTCTGGTTTGTCATCCCTTCTTGCAACGCCAGCACCTCCTCCCGAGGAGTTTCAAGCTTTCCGATTACTGTGCCAATATGTAGTTGGTCGACCCCGATCAAACGCGCGGCCTCCGCGACCACTAACATCGACATTCCGTGCTTCGGATTACGGGTGAAGGCGGAGTGAAATGCGCGATGGGCGTGAATGGCTAGCTTTAGCTCCTCGCACTCGTCGCGTAGCGTCTGGACCCCGGCCCACCCCACCGTCAGGATGTCGGCCATCACGTATTCGCCGCCGAGTTCTTTGACAAGTTTGGCGCGTCGCAACATCTCCCGAGTTTCGGCCGTAACGTTGATCAAGTAGCTCTTTCGCTCGCCGGTCTCGCGCTCGGCTCGGTCGCGCATTTTAAAAGATAACCTAGCCCTCCGTTCGAACGGGTTGAAAGGTTGGCTCGAGAGGTTTTCGTCATCCTTGAGCAGATCGATTCCACCCATCCACGCTTCGTACCCGGCATGAGCGTGCTCTTCGCTGTTCATCCCGACTTTGGGCTTGGGGACGGTGGCGGTGAGCGGCCGTTCCTTTACATTGAAAATTTTTCTTATACCATCAATCCCAAATTGGGGCCCTTTGAATGACTGGATAAGATTGGCCGGCCACCGCACATCTTCGAGCCTGAGATTGTGTAAGGCTTTCATTCCGAAGATGTTCCCCGCGATGGAGCTGAGGATCTGGGGCATGTTTCCACCCTCGAAGAGTTCAGGCGGGTACGCGACTTTGGCCCAGCGTCCCTTTATCTCGTACGCCTTCGCCATTAGCCGCCGCTTTTCCGGAGTCATTGTCGTGAGGGTTGTCCATGTCCCGATTGAGCTCTCGGACGCGACTCGTCCCAATGCCTCGCGCATGCTGATGCCGCTGGCCGGTTCGACCCTGAATAACGCGACTAGGTCTTTGTCTGAGGGCCTATAACCCGTATCGACGAAATCGAGGTACCATTCGGCTGGCATGTAATCAACTGGGATTTATCTTGGGTCCCCAAAGATATAGGGGTTCGATATTATTTTTTGAACTTTGCGATTTCGTCCGTCAGGTCTATGCTGGTGAGTATGAACGCTCTGCAGCAGTAGCGTTTGATCCCCAAGTCGTCGAGTACTCGCTTGGGTTCCTCACCCTTCTTGACCCGCTCTTCGAATTTTTCGTACTTATCGGCAAGCAGTTTGCCGCACGAAAAACATCTTATAGCTTTCGTGTCAACCACCTTACCTGTAACTCTTTTGAAATTTGGCTCGCGCTCCACGGCCACCAGGCTTCTTAGACTCCTTGAAGCGCACATCGCTCTTAATCAACGTCCAATCGTACTGCTTAAAAATCTCACGTACCTGCGGATCCTCTGACCACTTGATGAGCCCCCGGGCTATTGCCGTGCGTGCAGCGTCCGCCTGGCCCATATACCCCCCACCCTTTACATCGACTTCTATATCGACGCGCTTTGAGAGTTCTGGCACCATGTTTAGGGGTTCAAGAATTTTCAGCCGCGCGAGTTCTGGTTCATAGATTTTCAGCGCACGGCGGTTGACAAACACTCGACCATTTCCGTCCTTCACCATTGCACGGGCGAGTGCAGTCTTCCTCCTACCGGTTGTAAGTACTACTTTCATTGGTACCTTGCTCCCAAATGCTTGCTAAGTTCTCCAATTCTAATAAAGCGTCGCGTCCTCAACTGTTCCAAGCTGGCGTCTGGAATCGATGTCAGCTCTTTACCGGCGAGTTCCTTAGGCACCCCGATGTGAATGCGTAAACGGCGGAATGCTTCCCTTCCGCGAGGCTTGTCGAACGGGAGCATCCCCCTGACCGCAATGCGCACGAGCTCCTCCGGACGTTTGAGGTGGAAAGGCCCCTTGCGCGGGTTGGCGATATTTCGTGTTTCCAGCCATGCGTCGTAAGCGTCGAAGGTAGCATCTCGCCTGCCAGATATAACGACTTGCTCGGCGTTAACTATGGTGATCCGGTCTCCATCCAGCAGCTTTTTGGCGGCGAAGCTCGCAAGCCTGCCCAAGACTAAGTCCTTTCCGTCGATGATCATATCTATCACTCCATCAACCTCACACCTTTACCGCTCGGATTTTGCTCGACCAGCTGTTGTATTGTCAGCGCCTTGCCTCCGGTGGCAGCAATTTTTCTCCTCGCAGCGCTGGAGAACTTGAATGCCGCGATAGATATTGGGTGATTCAGCCTGCCTGCGGCCAAGACCTTTCCAGGCACCACGACTGTATTCCCTTCAGCCGTGTAGCGGTTGAGTTGGCTGAGGTTGACCTCCGCCCGGGCTCTTCGGGGCCCCTCGAGGCGCTCCGCTAGTTCAAACCAAACTCTAAATTTTTGCTTTTTGCCGTGCTCACGAAGCTGTCGTATGAGCTTACGTAGCATCGGGTTTGTTGAACCGGTTTGGCGCGACATCGTGATCACTCTAAGCATTTGACACACTTTTCAGTTGTGCCTAAATAAGTTTCCTATTCTACTGAGTTTGTCGAATAAATCCAAAGGATAATTAAAAATCCAGCTTCCTTCATCGCGCGGACGCGCGCCAAGGTGC